>Ga0181518_10000686_pt1 | contig 36543 bp, 38 predicted proteins | sample PEATcosm2014_Bin_28_FD_119751 | JGI IMG/M metagenome (GOLD analysis project Ga0181518, IMG submission 119751) | Peatland microbial communities from MTU Mesocosm Facility, Houghton, MI, USA - PEATcosm2014_Bin01_60_metaG | ecosystem: Environmental > Terrestrial > Soil > Wetlands > Peat | place...
ACACCACGGCCGCACGCGGCACGCGCGGCTCATCGTCCATCGTCACGCGGTCGAGCGCCCAGCCGCCGGACGGCACGTAGCCACTCACCCGCCGCGGACTGCGATGCGCTGACGTCGTCGCAGCGAACGCGGCCAAGCGCATTTTGGCCTGCCGACGTTCGCAGAGTGTGGGGTGGTGCGGCCGAGAGGACTCGAACCTCCACGGGTTGCCCCGCTAGCACCTCAAGCTAGTGCGTCTACCAATTCCGCCACGGCCGCATGTGGATGGAACGCGCGCCCGGCTGGCGCGCCGGCGCGGATGTAACAGGTCGATTATAGCGGGACAAGGGCCGGCGATTCGGGAGGATAAGCCGGATAAAGGGCCGACGAAGCGCTAGGTCGCCTCGGGCGAGCGCGGCAACAGCTCTTTGACCTCGACGGCGATCTTGTTGCCGCTGACGATCACCGTGCCCTTGGCCACCGACAGGTTGTTGGCGAGGATCCGGACCTCGTCTTCCTCGGAGGCGTCGAGCTCGATGATCGCGCCACGGCCGAGGCGGAGCACCTGATGGATCGGCATCGACGTCGTGCCGAGCACCACCGCGATGTTGACCGAGACATTGTCGAGTGTCGCCAAGGGGCCCCCGCGTAGATTTTGTCGCTTAAGCTTCGCTCCTATATTCTATGGCCATGCCATGGTTACCCGGTGGTTAACACGCGCGACGACCTCACGATCGGGCTTCTGCCGCCAGCCGGCGCGCCGCCGGTCGAATGGCGCGTGAGCGACCAACGCGTCGGCTATGACGACGCACTGGCCGCCATGGACGCGCGCGTTGAGGCCATCGCGCGCGGCGAGGCGCGCGAGTTGGTCTGGCTCATTGAGCATCCGCCGCTGTACACCGCCGGCACCTCGTCCCTACCGCAGCAATTGATCGAAGCGCGTTTCCCCGTCCACATTGCGGGCCGCGGCGGCCAGTTCACCTATCACGGCCCGGGCCAGCGGGTCGGCTACGTCATGCTCGATCTCAAGCGCCGCGCACCCGACGTGCGCCGCTTCGTCGCCACCATCGAGGAATGGATCATTCGTACGCTGGCCGCTTTCAACGTGCGCGGCGAGCGGCGCGACGATCGCATCGGGGTGTGGGTGCGGCGGCCGGACAAGGGCGACGGATTTGAGGACAAGATCGCGGCCATCGGCATCCGCATTCAGCGCTGGGTGACGCTGCACGGCTTTGCGCTCAATATCGAGCCGGAGCTCTCGCATTTTTCCGGCATCGTGCCGTGCGGCGTCGCCGATCCGCGCTACGGCGTCACCTCGCTCGCCGATCTCGGCGTGACGGTGTCGATGCCGGAGGTCGACATGGTTTTGCGCGGCACGTTCGCGCCGCTATTCGGCGCCACAATTGACGATCAAATCGACGGCAGCACCGAGAACAATTCGCCGGGGCGGCGTAGTTTTAGGTCTTCCGCCGTGCCGTCGCGTTGATCGATGCCGTCGACCCGCGAGCCGCGCGGGCCTTGATGGCACGCCGCGATCATTGCGGCGACCGCATCGGCCGGGCCGACGAACAACGCCTCGACGGCACCCTCGCGGCGGTTGCGCACCCAGCCCTGCAGGCCGCGTTCGAGCGCCATGTATTCGGTCCAGGCACGAAAGCCGACGCCCTGCACCCGGCCTCGGATCACCACGTGCCGCATCACATCCACACAATGTCTCCGAGCTTGCGGGAGCCGGCGCCGACTGGGCCGCGCGGCAGCCAATGCTGCAGGTCGGAAATATAATCGGCCGGCAGTTGCCACGCGCGCGCCGCGGCAACCACAAGCTCCATATAGCCTGCCTTCGGCTGTCCCGTGCGCTGCGGCCGGGCGACATAGACCAGCGCCGGCCGCAGCCTGCCGGTGTGACGAACCGGCAAAATCGCGGCGCGGTAAAGTTTCCCGGCGATGTTCTCCCAGGCATCGAGCATGATGCGATCGCGCGGCGTGATCCGCCACAACACGCCATGAACCGCGCACGCCCGCGTCGACTCAACAGATGCATAGCCATCAGCGGTGATGATGAAGCGATGATCGGCGAGCGCGGCAACGCCGATGGGCTCCGCCGCCGGAGCATGCCGGCGCATGATGGCGCGATGCATGTTCGCGCCATAGGCGAAGTGCAACGTCACGATTGGCGCTCGCCCACGCTCGGCCGCGTCGCCGCCCAGAGCGTGACGGTGACCGCCACCACGGGCGGCAGGAACGCCATGATTGAGAGACCGGCCAAAAAAAGCCACGTCACGTCGTAATGGGACGCGTTGAGCAAGGTGGCGATGATCGAGATCAGGATGAGTAGGCCAAGCGCGCTCGAGCCATTTGCGGCGTCGATCGGAACCTTACCGAGAAATGAACCGCCAATAAGCAGAAGCAGCACGACGCTGAGCGCGTAGAGAACACTGGCGCCCAGCGCAAGGCTTGTGGCGTGGCCGGCGTCGCGCAGGCGTTTGGCATGCAGCACGAACCAGATCCAGATCAACAAGGCCTGGGCGATCCCGAACGGCCACAACCCGATGCGCTCAAGCATCTGACCGCTCGTCAGCGATTGTGCCGCGAGGCCGGCGATATAGACTGCAATCGCGGCCCAAATAAAAGGCCGCGCTCCCAAGCGCCCTGACGGCGAGAACAAAAAATGCAGCGCCTGCATGACAGTCGGGCCTCGGTTAGGCCGGCATGATGCCAGATTCGGCGCCTGCTCTCAGGCGAATTCCATGATCACCGCATCGACCGCGACGCTGTCGCCCGGCTTGACGCGGATCTTTTTGATGGTGCCATCGCGTTCGGCGCGCAGGATGTTTTCCATCTTCATCGCCTCGACCACGGCCAGCGTCTCGCCGGCCTTGACCTCCTGGCCCTCGGTGGCCGCGATCGACACCACGAGGCCCGGCATCGGGCAGCGCACCGCCTTGCCGCTGTCGGAGAGTTTTTTCACCGGCATCAGGCGGGCGTAGCGCGCTTCGCGTTCGGTATAGACGAACGCTTTCACTTCGTGGCCGCGATAGGCAAGCTCAAAACCGTTCGGAATCGGGCGCACATGCATGGCGGCGGCAACGCCATCGATGGTGCCGGTCCAGACGGGCGTGACGGGCGTCCAATGCGAGTGCAGCACATGCCGCGCGCCGTCTTCGAAGGTGACGGCAATCGCCTTGCCGTCATGCTCGACATCGGCCTGTATTTCATCCGGCCCGAGCCAAATCGCCCGGCGGCGCTCGCGGGTCAGCGCGGTATTGAGCTGCCCCGAAATCCGGCGCTTGCGCTCGCCGAGCACGTGATCGATGGCGGCGGCGACGGCGGCGATGATCCGCGCCATAGCGCCGGTCGGCGGTGTGCGCTCGAAGCCGCGCGGAAATTCCTCGGCGATGAAGCCGGTCGAGATCGCGCCCGAACGCCAGCGCGGATGCTGCATGATCGCCGCCAGAAACGGAATATTGTGGCGGATGCCCTCGATGGTGAAGGCATCGAGCGCGTCGGCTTGGGCGTCGATCGCCACTTCGCGCGTCTTGGCGTGGGTGACGAGCTTGGCGATCATCGGATCGTAGTAGAGCGAAATCTCGCCGCCCTCGAAGACGCCGGTGTCATTGCGCACCGTCACCCCGTTGCGCTCGCCTTCGGCGGGTGGCCGATAACGCACCAGCCGGCCGATCGATGGCGCGAAATTGCGATACGGATCTTCGGCGTAGATGCGGCTCTCGACCGCCCAGCCGTTGAGTTTGACATCGCTCTGCTTGAGCGTAAGCGGCTCGCCTGCCGCGACGCGGATCATCTGCTCGACCAGATCGATGCCGGTGACCATCTCGGTCACCGGATGCTCAACCTGCAGCCGCGTATTCATTTCCAGGAAATAGAAGCTCTTGTCCTGCCCGGCGACGAACTCGACCGTGCCGGCGCTGTCGTAGCCGACCGCCTTGGCCAGCGCGACCGCCTGCTCGCCCATTTTTTTGCGGGTGGCTTCGTCGAGCAGCGGGCTCGGCGATTCTTCGATGACTTTCTGGTTGCGGCGCTGGATCGAGCATTCGCGCTCGCCGAGATAAATCACGTGGCCGTGCTTATCGCCCAGCACCTGGATTTCGACGTGGCGGGGATCGGTGATGAATTTCTCGATGAAGACGCGGTCGTCGCCAAAACTCGATTTTGCTTCCGAGCGGGCCCGGGCAAACCCTTCTTTCAGCTCGGCGCGGCTATGGGCGATGCGCATGCCTTTGCCGCCGCCGCCGGCGGAGGCCTTGATCATCACCGGATAGCCGATCTCGTCGGCGATTTTTTCCGCCTGCGTGTCGTCCTCGATGACGCCGAGATGGCCGGGCACGGTCGCGACCTTGGCGGCGGCCGCGGCGCGCTTGCTCTCGATCTTGTCGCCCATGGCGGCGATGGCTTTGGGATTAGGCCCGATGAAAACGATGCCGGCTTTGGCCAGCGCCTCGGCGAAGGCGGCGCGCTCGGAGAGAAAACCGTAACCCGGATGCACGGCTTCGGCGCCGCTCTCCTTGCAGGCGGCAACGATCTTGTCGATGACCAGATAGCTCTGCGCCGCGGGCGGCGGGCCGATTAACACGGCTTCGTCGGCCATCTCGACATGGAGCGCGTTGCGGTCGGCTTCGGAATAGACCGCGACGGTCGCGATCCCCATCCGCCGGGCGGTCTTGATAATGCGGCAGGCGATCTCGCCGCGATTGGCAATCAGGATTCGCTTGAACATCGCGCTACGCAATCCCGCGAACCGGCCTTTTGCCTTTGCGGCGCCACCGGCAAAATGTCAATGACGCCGCTCAGTCGACTTGGACATTAATAGACTTGGCATCAATCGACATGGACATTGGCCCTCTCGATGATGCCGCGATAGACCGCCGCCTCGCGTTTGACGCGGGCATCGAGCTCGGCCGCGCTCGACGGGATGGTCGCCACGCCGCCGCCGGCAAATCGCTCCTTGACGTCGGGCATGTTGAGGATTTTCACCACCTCGGCATTGAGCTTGTCGAGGATCGGTTGCGGCGTCGCCTTGGGCGCCAGCAACGCCGTCCAGTTCGAGGCATTGATGTCGCCGGCGCCCTCTTCCTGCATGGTCGGCCATTCCGGATTGAGCGGCGAGCGCTTGGTGGAGGTCACCGCCAGCACCCGGATATTACCGCTTGGCACGTGCGGCGCCACCGTCGAGCTGGCCAACACCGCAAGCGGGATGTCGCCGGCGACCAGCGCCTGCGCCGCCGGCGCGCCGCCTTTGTATGGCACATGGACGAATTTGGTGCCGGTATTGAGCGCCATCGACTCAAGAATCAGCTGATTGATGCTGCCATAGCCGGGGGTGCCGACATTGAGCGTATCCGGTTGCGCCTTGGCGGCGGCGATGACGTCCTTGACCGTCTTGTAGGGACTGGCGCCGTGGGTGGCGAGCACCACCGGTGCATCGCTCACCGAGGCGATCGGCGCGAAATCGCGTTCGACGTTGTAGGGCATTTCCTTGAACAGCCCCGGATTGATCGCGACATCGCCAACCGTGCACATCACCAGCGTGTAGCCATCGGGCACCGATCGCGCCGTCAGCTCCATGGCGATGAAGCCATTGCCGCCCGGCCGGTTCTCCACCGCCACCTGTTGCCCCCAGGCCTCCGTGAGCTTGGCGCCGACGATGCGCGCGGCGATGTCGGCGATACCGCCGGGCGCATAGGGCACCAGGATGCGGATCGGGCGCGTCGGGTAATCGTCGGCGCGGAGCGGCGCCGTGCCAAGCGTTATAAGCGCCGCGAGGAGGCCGAGTGTCCGCGCCAGAGAAAAGTGTCTATTGCTCATTTTGGTTTCCGCATCATAGATTGGATCGGTTTAATGCCGCAGCAGCAGCGAGGCGGCCAGCCCGAGCGCCAGCAGCGCCGCGACGCCCTGCCAGAAGCGCAACGGCGAACGCTCATAGAGCGTCAGCGGCCGGCGCACTGCGAGCGGCGCGCGCGCCGGCCCCTGCTCCATCTCCATGGCGAATTCGTTCATGTCGCGAAAACGCTCATTCGGATCGGTGGCGACGGCGCGCGCCAGCACGGCCTGCAACCAGGCCGGCAGATCCGGCCGCAGCTCGCCCAGCGGTATCGGCCGGGTTCGGCGCGGCGGGCTGACGGCATCTAGATTGCCGTACGGAAACTCGCCGGCGAAGGCGCGGAACATAGTGACGCCCAGCGCGTAGATGTCGGTCTGCTCATTGCCGGGTTCGCCGGCCAGCATTTCCGGCGCCATGTAGCCCAGCGTGCCCGGAATATCCTCGGGCGGGAAATCCTCAAGGCCGGGCACGCGCACCACGCCGAGATCGATCAGCTTGAGCGATCCGCCGCTTTCAAGGATCACGTTGTCGGGCTTGATGTCGCGATGGATGATGCCGGCACGGTGCAAAGCGGCGGCGCCGCGCGCGAGCTTGATCGCGATATTGCGGCCCTCCTCCAAACCCATCGCCGGACGGCGCGCCAGCCGCGTCGACAACAGCTCGCCCTGATAGAGCGGCATCACAGTGTAGAGGCTGGTCTGCCGCCCGGGCGGCAGTTCGATGATGCGGCCGATCCACGGACTGTTGACGCGCGCGCCGACCAACGCTTCGCGAACGAAGGCAGCATGGTAGGTGGCTACCGCCGCGACTTGCGGTTTGGGAAATTTCAGCACCACCTCGCCGCCTTCGATCTCATCGATCGCGCCGAACAGGCGGCTGTAGCGGCCGTCGGACACCAGCACCTTCAACAAAAAGCCGTCGATCGCCTCGCCGACGATCGGTGTCGGGATCAGCGGCAGTTGCATGATGGCGGAGCCGACGACTTCTGCGGATTCTACCGTCGGCATTTCGACCACGTCGATCACCATGGCGGTGCAGTTGTCGGTCGAGCCGGCATCGAGAGCTGCAGCCACCAGGGCACGCGCGGTATCTTCCGACGCCGAGCGCTCGCGCATGATGTCGGCGATGGCCTCGGGCGGCAGATAGCCGTGCACGCCGTCGCTGCACAGCAGGAAACGGTCGTGCAACGCCACCGGCTGGGTGGCGTAGTCGAGCCGCACTTCGGTCTCGACGCCGAGCGCGCGGAACAGGATGTTGGAGCGGCCGGAGCCGGTCGCGCCCTCGCGCACATGGTCGGTGGTGAGCAGCGTCAGGCGGTCGCCGCCGAACCGGTAGGCGCGGCTGTCGCCGACATGCAGCACATGCGCGATCCGCCCGCGCAGCACGATCGCGGTGAAGGTGCATCCCATGCCGGCGAGCGCGGGGTCGCGCTTGCCTTGGGAATAGATCCAGCTGTTGAGCGAGCTGATGACGGTCGCCGCGGCGCGCCGCACTTCCATGGTCTCGGGCAGGTCGCAAAACCCGTCGAGGAAGCCGCGCACCGCGGTTTCGGCGGCGATGCGGCCGCCTTTGGCGCCCCCTATGCCGTCGGCGACGGCAGCAACGACGTCGCGGCGCGGCTTCGGCAGCTCCCAACCGAACACGGCGCCGCCGAAATCTTCGTTTCGCTCGCGCGGTCCGGTCTCCGAGGCGAACCCTACGCTTGCCTTGACGCCGGAAACCCGCTCGGCCATCGCCCTGTTCCTGGTCCGTGCGGCGCTGATTAGCCCGGGAGATGACGGGGTGAGTTCAATCTCGTGACTTCAGTGGTCGAGCAGGCAGCGATGAAAATACATATTACCGCCCATGGATGAGGCGAGGACCACAGTAAGATCGCCGGATTTAAGATCAAGCGTATAGCGCCAGCCATCGTTGGCATCGCGCCAGGCGATTTTGGTGTCGCTGATGCTTGCCGGGTTCGTATCCACCGTGCTGTGATCGTAGTCGACCTTGATTTGCCAGGTCGTACCGCTCGATTTGTTCATGCACGTGATGGCGCGTTCGCCGTGCTGGGGCTCAGCGCTGACCGCGGGAACGGCAATGCCGATCACCAACGCGGCAGCGAACCCCGCCAATGGCCGACTTAGGTTTGTCATTGGCCTAGTTAGACCGACCAATCCTTCCATTTGTCTGCCTACTTTATAACCATACTGCGGATTTTGTAGTCAGCATCGCTTAGACTGAGCCACAACCTTCATCAGAATATATGTGCAGTCAATGCTCGATTGGCTGGCATAGTTTTTGCGAAGTCCGCTGGCACTCGGCTGTGTGCCTTCCGGCGCGCATGCCGCATCATTGGGGGAAGGCAACAATGGCACTCGTACCGTCACCACAATGGCTCGACACAGGCGATAACGCCTGGCAGTTGGCAGCTGCAACATTTGTCGGCCTGCAAAGCATACCCGGCCTCGTCGTTCTCTACGGCGGCGTGGTCAAGAAGAAGTGGGCGATCAACTCCGCCTTCATGGCGATGTACGCTTTCGCTTCGGTTCTCGTCGTCTGGGTTCTGTTCGATTACAACATGGCGTTCGGGCATGCTTGGCTCTCGGTCTTTGGACAAACATTCCTCGGAGAGCCGAGCCTGGCAACCTCGGCCGCGTTTACGACCGGTCAGGCCATCGTACCGGAGGCAGCATCGGGTATGCCCCCGCTCGCATTTCCGATGGCGACGCTGGTCTACTTCCAGTTTGTGTTCGCGGCGATCACCGTCATCATTCTTGCCGGTTCAGTGCTCGGTCGCATGAACTTCACGGCGTGGATGATCTTCTGTCCGGTGTGGATGACGCTGGTCTACACCGTCGGCGCGTTCAGCCTCTGGGGTGGCGGCTGGCTCGCCGGCATGGGTGTGGCCGACTTCTCGGGCGGCTACGTCATCCATCTCGCCGCCGGTACGTCGGGCTTCGTTGCCGCGTGGGTGATCGGCCCGCGGCTGCAAGCCGACCGCGACAACTTCCCGCCCAATAGCTTGCTGGTGACCTTGGTCGGCGCCGGCATCCTGTGGATCGGCTGGAACGGCTTCAACGGCGGCGACCCGTACTTCGCCAACGCCGACGCCGGTGCCGCGGTGCTCAATACCAACACCGCCACCGCGGTGGCGCTGCTGGTCTGGACGATCCTGGACAAGATGGCCTACGGCAAGCCGTCGGTCATCGGCGCGGTCAACGGCATGATCGCCGGCCTGGTCGCCATCACTCCCGGCGCCGGTTATGTCGACGGCTGGGGTGCAATCGCCATCGGCGTCTGCGCGGGCATCATCCCGTGGCTCAGCATGAACAAGTTCCAAAAGACCAGCTTCATGATGAAAGTGGACGACACGCTGAGCGTGTTCTCCACCCATGGTGTCGCCGGCCTGATGGGCGGTCTGTTGGTCGGTATCTTCGCCAACCCGGACATGCTGCAATATATCGGCACCGACAAAGAAGCGCCCGGCATCAACATTACCGGCTTGCTCTACGGCAATGCGCCACAACTTCTGCTGCAGCTTTATGGCGCAGCCTTCATCATCGTGTACAACGTGATCGCAACCTACATCATCCTCAAGGTGATCGGTTTCATCGTGCCGCTGCGCATGGATGAGGCGACCTTGAAGGTGGGCGACGACGCGGTGCACGGCGAAACCGCCTACGCGATCGGTACAGAGGGCGAATAATCAGCAACGCCGGTGGGCTGAAGTCCCACCGGCGAATCTTCTCTTGCGGGCATGATGGCCGCCCGCAAGTTACGGTCCGTGTTTCAACTCCTGTCACGCGGACCTTTGGCGGCTCCCACTCTGCTGCAGGGGGCCGCCTTTTTTATCGGCCAAGATTTATCGGCCAAGTGCATTTGCGGCCACGCGCTTGCCGGTCCAAAATGCCGGAAATCGGTCGATTTGTCCGATTCGGCGGTCGGGATCCCGTTGCCCTAAAATTCGAATGGGATAGGCCGGCATCCCCGCGCCGCCGTCACATCCGCGTCATACGATCTCTGCAAAACGTGGCTTCCCTCAAAGCTCGGGAGTTTCGCTATGCGTCCGTTGCTTATTCTCGGCACGATGGTGCTGTCGGCCACGCTTGCATCCAGCGCTTTCGCCCAGGCGCCGACGCCGCAGCCGCACAATATCGTTCTATTCGTCGCCGACGGTCTGCGCTTTCGCATGGTCGACGACACGACCGCGCCGACCATGGCGGCGATCGGGCGCGAAGGGGTAAGCCTGCGCAACAGCCACGCGCTGTTTCCCACCTTTACCACGGCGAACGCGTCGGGCATGGCGACCGGCCACATGCTCGGCGACACCGGCGACTTCTCCAACACGATCTACGCCGGCTTCCAGGTGCCAGGCGCCGGCAATACGCTCACCCCGTTTCTGGAAAACGACGCGGTGCTCGGCGACGTCGACGAGCATTTTTCCGGCAATTATCTCGACGAGGCGACGATCCTCAAGCTCGCCCGCGACAAGGGCTACAGCACCGCCTCGATCGGCAAGATCGGCCCGGCGCTGATCTTCGATCCGACGGAACGCTCCGGCGCGCAGACGATCCTGATCGACGACGCCACCGGCACGCCGAAGGGCATCCCGTTGTCCGCCGAAGTCACCCAGCGGCTTCAGACGGCGAACCTGCCGCTGGTGGCGCCCTCGCGCGGCGCCAACGGCGCCGCAGGCAATATGACCACGCCCGGCACACTCGCCGCCAATGTCGTGCAGCAGGATTATTTTGCCGCGGTGACGACGAAGGCCGTGCTGCCGATGTTCAAGGAGCGCAACAAGCCGTTCGTCCTGGTGTTCTGGTCGCGCGATCCCGACGGTTCCCAGCACAATCAAGGCGACAGCTTGAACTCGCTGGTTCCCGGCATCAACGGCCCGACCTCGCTCGCCGCCATTCGCAATGCCGACGACGACCTGGCACGCATCCGCGCGGCGCTGCGCGAGCTCGGCCTCCTCGATTCGACCGATATCATCACCACGGCCGACCATGGCTTCTCGACGATCGGCAAGGAAAGCCAGACCAGCGCCACGGTGAAAATGAAGTTTTCCGACACGCCGCCCGGCCGCTTGCCGCTCGGCTTCGTCGCGCTCGATCTGGCGCATGCGCTCAACTTGCCGCTGATCGATCCCGACGACGGCTACAAGACCATCGGCGACGGCCAGCACACCAAAAACGGCAACGGCCTTATCGGCGGCGATGCCAACAAGCCCAAAGTGGTGGTGGCCGCCAATGGCGGATCGGATCTGATCTATCTGCCCGACGGCGATAAAACTTTGGCCAAGCGCATCGTCGATTTTTTGCTCACGCAAGATTACGTCAGCGGCCTGTTCGTCGATACCAAACTCGGCAAATTCGCCGGCACCTTGTCGCTTGACGACATCGCGCTCGAAGGCAGCGCCATCACTCCGCACCCGGCGATTGCGGTCAATTTCCGTTCCTTCGACACCGTGTGCGGCGAGCCGGTGCGCTGCACGGTGGAGATTGCCGATACCGTTCTCCAGCAGGGCCAGGGCATGCACGGCTCGTTCAGCCGCGCCGACACCTGGAATTTCATGGCGATGCAGGGGCCGGACTTCAAATCGGGCTTCGTCGACCCGGCGCCCGCCAGCAACGCCGATCTCGGCCGCACCATCGCGCAATTGATGGGGCTCGACGCGCACGACAACGGCAAGCTGATCGGCCGCGTGCTCGCCGAGACGCTGCCGAATGGCGCGCTGCCTGACGTCACCAGCCGCGTCGTAACGTCCGACCCGGCGCCAAACGGCCTCGTCACGGTCCTCAACATGCAGATGGTCGGCAACACGCGCTATTTCGATGCCGCGGGCTTCCCAGGCCGGACAGTCGGTTTGTCCACCGCGGCGCTGCCCAGCGCCACGCAGTGACGGCTCACATCGGCAGGTAGCTGCGGCCGGCGTAGCGGCTTTCAGCGATAATCCAGTCGAGAATGGCGATATCGACCTCGTCGAAATCGGCGAGAAAACGCTGCACCGGCTCAGCCACGACGATTTGCGAATGCGCAATCACCGCGGCGAGCGTTTCGACGTCAGGACGTGCCATCTTCATCGGAGCCTCCCGAGCGCTTGCAAAGAGCAACGCGCGCGGTCCTGGAGCAGTGTTTTGATCCCCTACCCTTGACCTTTAGTCGGCTGAGTCGGGGTTACGGTTCAAAACTGAAATGGCAGGGTGGCCGGCCAAGGGCGGTACTTGGGCATTCTCGCGGCGTTCCAGTCACCGCTCGGTGATCGCGCACTTATCGGACGTTGGCTGATGGCAATACCGCCGCCGATGGTTGTATCGACAAATTGCTTCACGGCGCCTCGCAAAAATATTTCACAATCCGTTGTGGGTGCAGAGGAAATCTCACAGCACCGAGTGCGTTTCGAACGAATAATGCTCAGCCTGAAGGGCTAGCATTGGCAGCCATTGAACCGTACATGTTAACGGCGAATTACATTCGAGAAAATCAGATCAGCCCAGAATAACGATCAACCCAGACGGAGGTTTTCCCATGGCTCTGGCAATTGGCGATACCGCCCCGGATTTCGAAGCCGAAACGACCGAAGGCAAAATCCGCTTCCACGACTGGATCGGCAACAATTGGGTGGTGCTGTTCTCGCACCCGAAGGATTTTACGCCGGTCTGCACCACCGAGCTCGGCACCATGGCGCGGCTGAAACCGGAATTCGACAAGCGCGGCGTCAAGATTATCGGGCTCTCGGTCGACCCGGTCGACAACCACAAGAAATGGGCGGCCGATATCAAGGACGTGGTCGGCTTCGCGCCGAACTATCCGATGATCGGCGACACCGATCTGAAGGTCTCAAAGCTCTACGGCATGCTGCCGGCGTCGACGAGCGGCACATCGGAAGGCCGCACGCCGGCCGATAACCAGACCGTGCGCAATGTCTTCGTCATCGGACCGGACAAGAGGGTCAAGCTGGTGCTGGTTTATCCGATGACCACGGGGCGCAATTTCGACGAGGTGCTGCGCGTGATCGATTCGATGCAACTCAATGCCAAGCATCGGGTGGCGACGCCGGCCAACTGGAAGCAAGGCGAGGACGTCATCCTCACCGGCGCCGTGACCGACGACGAAGCGAAGAAGCTCTATCCGCAGGGCTGGAAGACGCCGAAGCCGTACATCCGCATCGTGCCGCAGCCGCGGCAGTAATTTAGCCGGCATTGGGTTAAGGTATTCGGGCGCGGCTTCGGCCGCGCCCTTCGTTTGATCAGCCGTAGCTTTAAGGACGCCGTTATGAATCGCGGAGCCGAATTGCAGCCGCCCTTTGCCGAGTTCATGGGGATGAAGATCACCCATCTGTCCAAGGACAAGGTCGAAGCCGAGCTTTTCGTGCGCGAGGAGCTCAACAATCGGTTCGGCGCGATGCACGGCGGCGCGGTCATGGCGCTTGCCGACAATCTCGGCGGCACCGCGACCTTTGCCAACCTGCCTGAAGGCGGACGCACCGCGACCATCGAGAGCAAGACCAATTTCTTCGCGCCGATCCCGGTCGGCGACACCGCGCGCGCCGAATGCACGCCGCTGCATCGCGGCCGCACCACCATGGTCTGGCAGACCCGTATCACCCGCAACGATGGTAGACTGTGCGCGTTGGTGACGCAGACGCAGATCGTGATTGCGCCGGAGAAGAGCTAGCGCGAGGCAGCCGGATGCCCGTAACGAAATCACCCGGAAAGGCCGCCCGGCCGAAAAGCACGGCCGGCCGCTTTCGCATCAAGCGGATCTACGAGCCCGCCAGCAAGGACGATGGCTTACGCGTACTGGTCGACCGGCTGTGGCCGCGCGGCATTGCCAAGCAGAAGGCGCACATCGATCTGTGGCTTCGAGATCTGTCGCCGAGCGACGAACTGCGTCGCATGGTGCATGCCGACCCGGCAAAATGGGGTGAATTCGTCAAGGCCTACGGCCGCGAGCTCAAACAGGAGCCGGCGCGGACGGCGCTCGCGGACTTACGCAAGCTGCCGCGCAGCCGGCCGGTGACGCTGCTCTACGCGGCGCGCGATGAGGCCCATAACAACGCCGTGGCATTAAAGCGCTGGCTTGAGCGGGCGAAGTAGCGGTTTGCCCTCCCCGCTTCACTAAGCCACCCCGGCGAGGCGGATCAGCCCATAGCTGATCAGGCCGAGAATGATCAGCGACGCCGTCACCGCGAGCGTCACCCGCACGCCGCTCTTCGCCACGACGCGAACATCGACGCCCAGACCGAGCGCTGCCATCGAGACGGTCGTCAAGATCGCTGCGAGGTGGGTGACGGTGGGCAACACGCTTTGTGGGATCAGTCCCAGCGAGCGGACGATCAGGACCACCAGAAAGCCGGCGATGAACCACGGCACCAGTTCGCGCACGTCCGGCCTGCGGCGATTGGCGCGATCGAGCCGCGGGTCGGTTCGCAGGTCTCGCGCGAGCAGCGACAGTCCGAGCACCACCGGGCCCAGCATCAGCACCCGCACCAGCTTGATCACCGTTCCGACCTGATTAGCCAATGCGCCGATCGGCAAGGTCGCCGCCAACACTTGCGGCACGGCGTAAACGGTCAACCCCGCCAGCACGCCGTATTGGGTCAGCGACAATTGCAGGATCGGAACCAGCAACGGCAGCGTCAGGACCACGACAACGCCGAGCACGGCCGTGAACGAGATCGATGCGGCGATGTCGTCGCCGTCGGCGCCGATCACCGGCGCCACGGCGGCAATCGCCGAATTGCCGCAGATCGAATTGCCGCAGGCAATCAAGATGGCCATGCGCAACGGCAAGCCGAGCATCCGGCAAATGATGAAGCTCGAGCCGAGCGCGATGGCGACGATGGAGGCGATGCCGAACAGGAGGATCGGCCCAAGCGCCAATACCGTCGCGACGCTCACCGACGCGCCCAGCATGACGACCGCGACTTCGAGCAGGAGTTTTGCGGAAAACGCGATGCCGGGGACGAAGCGCTTTGCCGGCGTCCACGCCGTGCGGATGGCAACGCCGAGCAGGATCGCGAGCACCAGCGCTTCGAGATAAGCCTGCCCCGCGAAATGAACTTCGACCGCCTGCAACAGGACCGCGACGGCGGTGATCGCGATGCAGAGCAAGATACCCGGCAATAATCGGCGCAAATACTCGATCAAATCACAGTACCTTGTAGAAGTTGAGCTTCACGCCGGCGGGTTCGCGTTCGCCGCTGCAGACCACGATGCACTTGGTGAGCCAGCCATAGCGCGCTGCGCCGGTCTCGAAGAAGGTGGCGCCGTGGAAATAATAGCTGCCGGGCGCCACAGCGCGGCCGGCGGCGAGCGCCGCCATCACCTCGGGAGGACCGTGGCGCAGCGCCAGGTTGCGGACATTGATCAGCGCGCCGTCGTCGGTTTGCAGCGTGTAGCGCGCCTCGAGCTCCGACACGCCGTCGCCGCGCAGGATCTGCCAATCGGCGCCGCCCGACAACACTTTGCCGCGGATGCTTGGCCCGGAAAATTCGCCGCCGGTGATCGGGACGATGCGGCGCGCGCCCTTGCCGACGTCGCCGCAATCGAGCGGTGGACCGACCGAGACGTCGGCCGCGAAGATCAACTCCAGCTGCGGCGTATCCGCCATGGCCGGCTCCCGAACCATTGCATTGTGGGGACGAAACTCCGGATAATCGCCGCCACACGCCAGTCAATCACCAAGCCACGCTTTTGCAAAGCACGCGAGGAGCGCCATGGATGTTCGCGCCGCCGTAGCCTTCGGCCCCGGCAAACCGCTCGAAGTGACCACTGTCCAGCTCGAAGGCCCGCGTGCCGGCGAAGTTCTGCTCGAGATCAAGGCGACCGGCATCTGCCACACCGACGAGTTCACGCTGTCGGGTGCCGACCCCGAGGGGCTGTTTCCGGCGATCCTCGGCCATGAGGGCGCCGGCATCGTCGTCGATGTCGGCGCGGGCGTGACATCGGTGAAAAAGGGCGACCACGTCATTCCGCTCTACATCCCAGAATGCCGCAACTGCCCGTCGTGCCTGTCGCGCAAGACGAACCTGTGCACCGCGATCCGCACCACCCAGGGCCAGGGCGTGATGCCCGACGGCACTTCGCGGTTTTCCTTCGATGGCAAGCCGCTGCACCACTATATGGGCTGCTCGACCTTTGCCAATTTCACCGTGCTGCCGGAAATCGCGGTGGCGAAAATCCGCGACGACGCGCCGTTCGACAAGGTCTGCTATATCGGCTGTGGCGTCACCACCGGCATCGGCGCGGTGATCAACACCGCCAAGGTCGAGCCGGGTGCAAAGGCAATCGTGTTCGGGCTCGGCGGCATCGGCCTCAACGTCATCCAGGGGCTGCGGCTCGCCGGCGCCGACATGATCATCGGCGTCGATCTCAATCCGGACAAAAAAGCCTGGGGCGAACGCTTCGGCATGACCCACTTCGTCAATCCGAAGGAGGTCGACGGCGACCTCGTGGGCCATCTCGTCAACATGACCAAGAGCGGCGCCGACCAGATCGGCGGCGCCGACTACACTTTCGAATGCGTCGGCAACATTCACCTCATGCGCATGGCGCTGGAGAGCTGCCATCGCGGCTGGGGCCAGAGCATCATCATCGGCGTCGCCGGCTCGGGACAGGAAATTGCGACCCGGCCGTTCCAGCTCGTCACCGGCCGGGTGTGGCGCGGCACCGCCTTCGGCGGCGCCCGCGGCCGCTCCGACGTGCCGAAGATCGTCGACTGGTATATGCGCAAGAAGATCGAGATCGACCCAATGATCACCCACACCATGCCGCTTGCCGATATCAACAAGGCATTCCAGCTGATGCACGATGGCAAAAGCATCCGCAGCGTCGTGGTGTACTAGGGCCGGCGAGTTGCGACGCGACTGTCAGCGCCACGTCGCAAAATCAAATTCCAAACACGCAGGCGATGGCGACGACCAGCAAGACGCCGAGGCCGATCGTCATAATCTCGATGCCGTCATAGCGTGAGGAGTTTGAACGCTCGGTGACATGCGGGGGCATGACTCGTGCCTCCCTCTCTGACGTTGACGATACAAACTGACGTTAGCGGATGGCTGGCAACTGTCCGGTCACAGTCGTCGGCTGGCCAGCCTTGACGAGCTGCGTGGTGCCGAGGTCGACGTCGCTGACGTGCGCGAACGTGCCGATGGCGGCGACCAAAACCGCACACAAAAGGCCGACCACGACGATTTTCAAATGAGTCCGGCGGTCGGCACTGTAAATCGAATGATTCATAACGCTCTCCCAAGTGTTCTTTGAACCTAATGAACCCGCTTCCCTGGCCTTGCGATGTGACCCCAAACACAAATGGGCGCTTTTGTCTTATCTTATTGAATTGATTATTATTTTTAAGAAAGGCGGCGGTCACTGCCGGTGCAAAAAGTCGTCCAAAGCGGCGCGCAGGCGGTGAAAAGCGCTGTCCCATTGGCGGCTGTTATCCTGGCGAAACAGCCGCATCGTCGGGTACCACGGGCTGTCGTCGCGACCGAGCAACCAGCGCCAATCCGGGATGAACGGCAGCAGCAGCCAGACCGGTTTCGCCAGCGCACCTGCGAGATGGGCGACGCTGGTATCGACCGCGACGACGAGATCCATATTCGCGACCAGCGCCGCGGTATCGGAGAAATCTTTTAGCTCTTCGCCGAAATGAATAAGGTCGCTCCGTTGCTGCAAAACGACTGCGTCCGCGGCGCGAACCTCGCGTTGCAGGCTGACGAGCGTCGCGTCGATCCCCTGCAGCGGCGACAAAAACGAGGCGAGATCGATCGAACGATTTTGATCGTTATTGTGCTCCGGCCGGCCGGACCAGGCCAGGCCTATGCGGGGACGCCTTCCTGGCGGCAGCCGCGCGCTCCAGTTCGCCGCCGCTTGCGACGATGCGCGCAGATAGGGCGTTTTGCGCGGTATCGTCGCAAGCCGCGTGCCGAACGCCAACGGCAGGCTGAGGAAAGGGCAATGCATATCGAACGGCGGCATGGCGTCGCCTTTCGACGCCATCTGCACCACACCATCAAGACTACGCTGAATCAAATCGCGCAGCGCCTCCTGCACCTCGAGGATCACGTGCGCGCCCAAAGCTGCGACCCGCGGTGCATAGCGGCAGAACTGAATGGTATCGCCAAAGCCTTGCTCGGCATGAAGCAGAATGGTCTTGCCGGCGATTGCCTGCGATCCGGTCCATCGCGCGCCTCGTCGAACCGCCGCAGCACATGGAGCGTAAAGCCACGGCTGCCGAGCGCCTCGGCGTTATCCGGACGCAGCGCCAAGGCGCGGTCGAAGCTCGCCAGCGCCTCGTCGAACCGCTTGAGCGCGTGCAGCGTCATGCCACGATTGGCGAATGCCGCATCACCGTCCGGCCGCAGCGCGACCGCGGCATCGTAACTCGCCAGCGCATCCTGATAGCGCGCCAGCGCGTGGAGCGTGACGCCGCGATTGATCAGCGCCTCCACATAGTTCGGCCGCAGCGCCAACGCGCGGTCGAAACTCGCCAGCGCTTCGTCGAACCGCTTGAGCGCGCGCAGCGTATTGGCCCGGTTATAATAGGCTTCAGCGTGATCGGGCTGCACGGCGACCGCGCGATCGAAACTTGCCAGCGCCGCGTCGAACCACTGCAATTGTTGCAGCGTATTGCCGCGATTGATCAATGCCTCGACGAATTCCGGCCGCACGGCGATGGCGCGGTCGTAACTCGCCAGCGCCTCGTCGAACCGCTTGAGCGCATTGAGCGCGATACCGCGATTGTTCAGCGCCAAAATGTTGTCGGGATCTTTCTGCAGCGCCAAGTCTATATACTGGACCGCCTGCGCAGAATCGCCGCGTTGATGAAATATGAAACCGAGCAGGTGCCGGCTGTCGAACTGATCCGGATCGACTGCAAGGATTTGGCGATAGATTTTTTCCGCCTCGGCCAATCGCCCGGCCCGGTGCAGCGCCAATCCTTGCGTCAGCAACGAGGCCACTTGGGGTAGTTCTGCGGATCGCGAAGGAGCCATTGCAGAATCACGCTGTGCGGGGCGCCGGCTTGCTGTCTAATGTCCCTGCCGCCCGGAAGCCAGGAGGAAAACGTGAAGATCACCCGCGTCGAACCCCTTCTCATCGCCGTGCCCTACGAGCACGGCGGCCCGAAGCCGATGCGGCCGTTCGGGCCGTGGACGCATATGGAGACATTGTTCGTCCGCGTCGACACCGACGCCGGCGTCACCGGCTGGGGCGAGGCGTTCGGCTTTGCCGCTTCGGCGCTGACGCGGGAGGCGATTGTGCGCGTCGTCGCGCCGCTGTGCATCGGCCGCGAATTCACCGACGTGGCCTCGTTCATGGCCGACCTGCAGCGCAAGCTGCATGCCATGGGACGGCATGGGCCGGTCAGTTTCGCGCTTGCCGGCATCGACATCGCGCTGTGGGACATTGCCGGCAAGGCGCAGAACGTGCCCATCCATCGCCTGCTCGGCGGGGCTACCCGGGATCGCATTCCGACTTATGCGAGCCTGTTGCGCTACGGCAAGCCCGATCTGGTCGCCCGCTACACCGAAGAAGCGATAGGGCGCGGCTACACCGCGATCAAGCTGCACGAGCATTTGGTTGAGACCGTAGCTCCCGGCCGCGAGGCCGCCGGCCCCGACATCGCGCTCATGGTCGACACCAATTGCGCGTGGCCGCCGGACGAGGCCGTTGAGATGGCGCAGAAGCTCAAAGTCTACGACCTCGCCTGGCTCGAAGAGCCGGTCGATCCGGTCGACGATTACGACACCATGGCGCGCATCCGCCGCGACACCGGCGTCACCATCGCCGCCGGCGAAAATATCGGCCATGCCGCCGAGGCGCGCTTCGCCATCGAGCTTGGCGCGCTCGATATTTTCCAGCCCAGCGTCACCAAGATCGGCGGCATCATCGCCATGGGCAAGGCGATCGACGTGGCGCAGCAGCACGGCGTGCGCGTCATGCCGCATTCGCCCTATTTTGGCCCAGGCCTGATCGCGACGCTGCACGTCATCGCCGCGCGCCTTCCCGACGCCATGTGCGAAAGATTCTATTGCGAGCTCGAAGCGACGCCGTTGGGCGACGCAATCGCCGCGAACGACGGCCACATGAAGTTGCCGCAAGGACCCGGATTGGGCATCGACGTCGACGAAGCCATCATCGCCCGTTATCGAGTTGCTTGACGGCGCGCAAGCGGGCGATGGTCAGGCGGCACGCGGGTCGTGCCGGAGCGCTATGGGGCGGTCGAAGGCAAGCTCGGATGCCGGGACCGGCCGGCTGAACAGATAGCCTTGAGCCAATTGACAGCCGGCGGCGCGCACCGCGATGAGCTGTTCCTCGGTTTCGACACCTTCGGCAACCGTGGGAATGCCGAGATTACGGCCGAGGCCGGCAATCGCACACACGATCGCGGCAGCGGCCGCGTGATGCATGATGTTCTGGACGAATGTTTGATCGATCTTGATCCGATCGAACGGGAAAATCTGCAAATATGTCATGGATGAATATCCGGTGCCGAAATCGTCGAGCACAATGGCGACGCCGAGGTTCTTGATCTCGCGTAAAATAGCGAGATTTTCCGCGTTATTTTGCAACAGAACTGTCTCGGTGATCTCAAGCTCCAGCCGCTCCGGCGGCAGACCGGTGTCGTTGAGCGCAGACTTGAGAACACTCAAAAGATCGCCGTGCTTGAACTGGGCCGGCGACAGGTTGACCGCTACCTTGAAGTGCGACGGCCATTTGCCAGCGTCGGCACAGGCTTGCCTGAGGATCCACTCGCCAAGCGGAACGATCTGGCCGCTATCCTCGGCGATCGGGATGAATTGATCGGGCAGCACGACGCCCCGTTCCGGATGACGCCAGCGCACCAGCGCCTCGGCGCCGCAACACTGGCGGCTTTCGAGATTGACAATGGTTTGATAGTGCAGCTCGAATTCGTTGCGCGACAGCGCCTTGCGCATGTCGTCCTCGAGCTCGCGGCGGTTGCGCGCCTCCGCTTCCATGGCGGCGGTGAAGAAACTGTATCGGTTGCGCCCCTCGGTTTTCGCGCGGTACAGCGCGAGATCGGCGTGCTTGATCAGTGCATCGACGTCTTCGCCGTCCTGCGGCGCCAGCGCGATGCCGATGCTGGTTTCAAGGATGAGCTTGCGGCCGTTAAGGTCATAGGGCTCGGTGACAGCCGCGAGGATGCGATCCGCCAGCGCGATCACGCCGGCCTTCTGATCCTTGCAGGGCGCCTGGAGCACGGCAAACTCGTCGCCGCCGAACCGCGCCACGCAATCGACCTCGCGCGCGGTGTTGAGCAATCGCCGGGCGATTTCCCGCAATAGCGCGTCGCCGACCGGATGGCCGAATGAGTCGTTGACGGTCTTGAAGCGGTCGAGGTCGAGCATCAGGACTGAAAACGCCTCGCCATGGCGCCGCATCCGCGCCAGCGCCGCGCTGGCTTTCTCCGCAAACAGCGAACGATTGGCGAGGCCGGTCAAAGCGTCGTGGCACGCCAGACGCTCGAGCTCGGCTTCAATGCGTTTTTGCGCCGTGATGTCCTGGTGAATCGAAACCCACCCGCCGCCGTCCATCGCCTGAAGGCTGACGGAAACGGTGCGCCCATCGCGCAGTTCGTAGTAGGAGTGGGACAGCCCCACCCCGGACACTTGGTCGAGACTGTCGGTGATGAAGTTCCGCACGTCGCCCGGCACGCTGCCTACTGCGGCCCGTGCCTCCAGGATGGCGCGAAACGGAGTACCGGGATTCGTCTGCTCGGGCGTCAGGCGATATATTTTGGCAAGTTGCGTATTGCTGATGATCAGCCGCTGCCGGCCGTCGAACATCGCCACGCCTTGGGACATGTTGTTGAGCGCGGCATCGAGCTGCCGCGACTTCTGCGCCAGCGACGCTTCGGAATTGCTCAGCAGGCGCACTTGCCTGGTCATTCCTCGCAATAGATAGATCGAGAACAACAGGAATATCGCGCTACCCAGTCCGATCGCCGCCGCACGCTGGCGCCAGATGGCGAGAGTCGTAGCCTCGGTGACCGAAATGTCGACGATCAGCGGATATTCCGGCACCTTGCGGATCGACACGTAGCGAATATTGCCGTCGGCTTGGCCGAAAACGCGAAAACCTCCGTCGCCTTTCGACACAGCGTCGAGCCAGATGGCTTTGTTCGAAAGCTCCTTTCCCGCCGCGTCAGCGCCGCCCGGATGGCGGAAAAGAATTGTTCCGTCCGGATCGAGCAGCGTGAACAACAGGCTATGGACCGATTGAATGGCGCCGTAGATGTCCTCGAAATATTTGGTGTTGACGCTGGCAAAGACGATGCCGACAAAATTACCCTTGGAATCCTCGAGCCGCCGCGAAAATCCGATGGTCGGCTCGCCGCTGATCCGATTTTTGGCCGGGATCGAAGTCGTCAGCTGGCCATCACGACGGTCGCGCGCCTTCCAAAAGTAATCGCGGCTGGCCACGTCGAAATGCGTGGCCGGCCAACCGACCGTCGAAACGGCGATTCGCCCCTCCCTATCGGCGATCGCGATATTGAAGACTTGCGGCAGGCGGCCAAGATACTTGGTCAGCGATTCCTGGAATTCACGGCGGTCGATGGCGGCCTGAAAGTCTGCGGGAGAACCGATATCGTGCCTCTCCGCCGACTGTTTGATCTCGATCAGCGCGGTGTCGATCGACTTGAGCGAGCGCGACAGCTGGACGGCAAGAACCGACGCGATGTTTCCGGTTTCGGAGACGGCTGCACCGATGGCGTCGGCGCGCAGCTGCCAGATCGTCCAAACAACGGCGCTGGCCGAAACGCCGAGCAGGAGGATCGCGGCCCACCAAAGGCGACGCAGCGGAATCGCCTGAATGACGGCCCCTGCCGCAGGTCCAGACACCGTTGCTGCACCGTCATGCAGCGCAAAAAAACGGCGAAAACTACTAAACATCGGATCAGGGCCCATCAATGCCGGCCCCTCAACACCTACGCGCCATTGTGGCCGACGGACCCCGAACGTCGGATTAAGGTGTTGGGTTAACCGGCCGCAAAAAATTCGTCGTTCTTTTGAGCTTTCGGCCGCGGCATGGCACGCGCGTCGCCGCAATGCCCGACGCCGCAATGGCCTTGATTTGGCGAAAGCGGCAAGAAAGGATTGCCGTCGGCGAGGACACACCGGGAGGGAATTCCATGAGCGACGACGTGCACGAGGTCTATGCCATCCGCTACGGCCACCACTCCCGCCCCGCGTCGGCGAATTACATCGACGGCGATCCGCACGACGTGCTGCAACCGCTCGACTTCTTCGTCTGGGCGATCGTCGGCCCGTCCGGCACCATCGTGCTCGATACCGGCTTCGACGAGGCGATGGGCAAAAAGCGCCAGCGCGAGATGATCAAGCCGGTGCGCGAGGGGCTCGCAGCGCTTGGCATCGCACCCGATAGCGTCAAAGACGTCATCATCAGCCACCTGCATTACGACCATTGCGGCAACTACGATCTGTTTCCGCAGGCGCGTTATCACTTGCAGGACCGCGAAATGGCCTACGCTACCGGACGCTGCATGTGCCATCGGGCGCTGCGCCTGCCATTCGAGGTCGAGGACGTCGTCGCCATGGTGCGCAAGGTTTTTACCGGCCGTTGCGCGTTCCATGACGGCGAGGACCAGATCGTGCCGGGCGTCACCGTGCATCACATCGGCGGTCATTCCAAAGGCTTGCAGTCGGTGCGGGTGAAAACCCGGCTCGGCCACATCGTGCTCGCCGCCGACGCGTCGCATCTCTACACCCATATCGACGGCGGCCGGGTTTTCCCGCTGGTCTACAATGTCGAGGAAGTCGTCGAGGGCTACGAGACGCTGAAGAAACTCGCCAGCGCGCCGCGCCACGTCGTGCCCGGTCATGACCCGGCTGTGCTGACGCGCTATCCCGCCGCAAAACCCGGCCTCGAAGGCTGGGTGGTGCGGCTTGATGCCGAGCCGAAACACTAACGAGAATTTGCCGACCGACTCCGCATTACTCAGCCTTGATGCCGGCGAAGCGGATCACTTTGCCCCACTTTTCGGTCTCATCGGCAACGAGCTTGCCGAAGTCGGCCGGCGAGCCCGGCAGCAGCGAGGCGCCGAGCTCGGCAAGCCGCGCTTTGGTCGCCGCCTCGGCCAGGATCGCGTTGACCTCGCGATTAAGTTTTTCGACGATCTCGGCGGGCGTGCCCTTCGGCGCGACGATGCCGTACCAGGCGCTGGCCTCGTAGCCCGGCACATAATCGGCCACCGTGGGCAGATCCGGGAACAGCTCGATGCGCGCCGCCGAGGTTACCGCCAGCGGCCTGATCTTGTTCGATCGGATGAATTCGACGGATGTCGGCACGTTGTCGAACATCAGCTGCACGCGGCCGCCAATCAGGTCGATCATGGCCGGTGCGCCGCCGCGATACGGCACGTGCACGATGTCGACGCCGGCCATCATCTTGAACAATTCACCGGCGACGTGGAGCGTCGAGCCGACACCCGACGAACCGAAGTTGAGCGCGCCCGGATTGGCCTTGGCATAGGCGATCAATTCAGGGATCGTCCGCACCGGCAGCGCCAGATTGACGTCGACGACGTCGGGGAATCGGATCAGGCCCGCCACCGGCTCGATGTCGCGGAGAAAATCGAAGTTGAGCTTGTCGTAGAGGGCGGCATTGGTTGCATTGGCCGGCGACGCGAGCAGCAGCGTGTAGCCGTCGGGCGCGGCGCGCACCACGGCTTCGGTGGCAATATTGGTGCTGGCGCCGGCGCGACTCTCGACGACGACTTGCTGGCCGAGCCGGTCCGATAGCCATTGCCCAAACAGCCGCGCCGTCATGTCGGCGGAGCCGCCGGGAAGGTAGCCGATAATGAGATGAATCGGCCGCGACGGATAAGTCTCCGCTCGTGCGGTGTGCGGCAGCGCCGGCACCGCGGCCGCGGCCAGATGCAAAAATTTACGACGTGGAAGTGTCATCCTGTTTCCGCCCTACTCCACTTTGATATTGGCTTCCTTGATGATCGGCTCCCACAGCACGGCATCGCCGGCATTCTTGGCGGCAAGCTCCTGTGGCGTCGAGCCTTGAGCCAGCACGCCGAGCGGCGCAAATTTTTCCTTGATCGCCGGCTGGCCGAGCAGCGTGTTCATGTCGGCGTTTATTTTCTTGATGATGTCGGGCGGCGTTTTCGCCGGCGCGTAGAGGCCGTACCAGGACGACACGTCGTAGCCGGGCACGCCCTGTTCCGCGACGGTCGGCAGCTCCGGCTCATCGGGAAACCGTTGCGCGGTCGTCACGGCAAGGCCGCGCAGCTGTTTCGAGCGCACCGGCTGCAGCAGCGAACCGGTGGTATTGAACATGATGTCGACCCGGCCGGTCATGAGGTCGGTCATCAGGCCATCGGTCATGCCGCGATAAGGCACGTGGGTCATTTCCAGATGGGTCATATGCTTGAACAGCTCGCCGGCGAGATGCGGCACCGTGCCGACGCCCGGCGACGCCCAACTGACCTTGCCGGGATTGGCCTTGGCGTAGGCAATGAAGTCCGGCAAGGTTTTGAATGTCGAGTTATTCGCGACGGCGATGATGTCGGGATAAGTCCCGATCAAGGACACCGGCGCGAAGTCGACCGCGGGGTTGAATGTCAGCGTCGAGAACAGAAAGGCTTGCACCTGGGGCGATCCCGGCGCGAGCAGCAAAGTGTAGCCGTCGGGCGGGGCATGGGCGACGGCGTCAAGCGCAAGCCTGGCGCCGGCGCCGGGCCGGTTTTCGACGATGACCTGCTGACCCCAAATATCCGACAAGCCATTGACGACGATGCGGGCCGCCAAATCGGCGCCGCCGCCGGGCGGAAAACCGACCACGAGCTTTACGACACGGGACGGATATGTATCCGCGCGCGCCGCACGCGCCAAAGGTGCAAGCGCGGCAGCACCGGTCAATTGCAAAAAAACGGCGGCGCGGAAATTCCATGATGTTCCTCTTTGTTGAGGTCGATGCAGCCGATCACTCGGCCTTGAGGCGTGCGAACTTGACCACCTTGCCCCATTTCTCGGTTTCGTCGGCGATGACTTTTCTGAAGTCGCCGGGCGTGCCCGGCATGCCGTCGCCGCCCAGGTCAGCCAATCGCGCCTTGAATTTTGCATCGGTAAAGCCTGCATTGATCGCCTTGTTGAGCTTGTCGACAATATCGACCGGCGTGTCCTTCGGCGCGGCGATGCCTTCGAATGAGGTCGCCTCGTAGCCCGGCAGGACATCGCTGATCGGCGGCAGATCCGGCAGTGACGGCGTACGGGTCGCCGACGTCACCGCCAGCGCGCGAATTTTTCCGGCCTTGATGAACGGCAGCGCCGCCGCCGTCAGGTCGAACATGACTTGAATCTGTCCGCCCATGAGATCGACCAGCGCCGGAGCGTCGCCGCGGTACGGCACGTGCACCAGATTTACGCCGGCCATCATCTTGAACAACTCGCCGGCCACATGCAGCGTCGAGCCGACACCGCCCGAGCCCATGTTGATCTTGCCCGGATTGGCCTTGGCGTAGGCGATGAACTCCGCAACGGTTTTCGCCGGCACTTGAGGATTGACCACCATCACCTGCGGCACGCGAATGACGCCGGCGACCGGCGTCATGTCGCGCAGGAAATCGAAATTGAGATGCTGATAAAGCGTGATATTGATGGCGTTTGCACCAGTCACCAGAAGCAGCGTGTAACCGTCGGGCGCCGCCTGCACCACCGCCTCGGTGGCGATGTTGGTGCCGGCGCCCGGCCGGTTATCGACGACGAACTGCTGGCCGAGCCGCTCCGACAGCCATTCCGCCGTCAGCCGCGCCACGGTATCGGCGGCGCCGCCGGCCGCGAAGCCACAGAGAATATGCACCGGGCGCGATGGATAGGTGTCCGCGCGCACCGCGCGCGGCAGAACAGGCAATGCGGCAGCGCCTGCGGCGAGACGCAGAAAATTGCGGCGGCGAAGTCTCATGACGATGCCCCCTCCTTGCCACCCCGAGCGCGACCGAGGCTACAGGACTTAGGCGGCTGCGCGGAAGGGGTCGGCGGAATGCGCGGCACCGTGCCGCGCGGCCGCGCTATTATTGCGGCTCGATTTTCGCCGCCTTGACCGCTTGCGCGTAGCGGTCGGCCTCGGCGTGCAGAAAAGCCGCGAATTCGGCGGGCGACATATCGGACGGCTCGTAACCGGCCCGCACGATGGCGTCGCCGACGGCCGCCTCCTTTAGTACAGCGCGGATCGCGCCGTCGAGTTTGGCAATGATGTCCGGCGGCGTTTTTGCCGGCGCCAGCCAGCCCTCCCAGGAGCCTTCGATGTCAAAGCTCGGCAAGGTGTCGCGGATCGGCCGCACGTCGGGCAATTCGGGCAGCGGCTTCTTTCCCGTGAATCCGATCGCGCGCAGCTGACCGCTGGTGACGAAATTTGCCGCGGTCGGCGAAGCGAATGTCAGATCGACCGTGCCGGCAAGCAGCGCGGTCATGATCGGAGCTGCGCCGCGAAATGGCACGTGCTCCATCTCAATGCCGGCCTTGGCGCAAAACAGCGCCGCGGCCAGATGCAGCGTATTGCCGACGCCGGCCGAGCCGTAGAGCACACGGTGCGTTTTGGCGTGATCGATCAACTCGGCGATGGAGTGCACCGGCAGGCCCGGGCGCACCATGACCAGATAGCCTCGCTGATGCCGATATTCGCGACCGGCGCAAAGTCGCGAAAGATATCGAACGGCAGCGTCTTGTAGACGCTCGGATTGACGACGAAAGCCGGCGGCACGTTCAATAACGTATAGCCGTCAGGATCGGCGGTCGCGACCGCCTGCATGCCGACGATGCCGTTGGCGCCGGTGCGGTTCTCGACGATCACGGACTGGTCGAGCGGCTTTTCGAGCGCGCCGGCGATAATGCGCGCGACGATGTCGGGCGCGCCACCGGGCGCGAACGGCACGATCAGGCGGATGGCGCGCGAGGGATATTGCTCGGCCGCCGCGGCGAGCGAAGTTACCGTAACGATGGAAAGGACAACCAGGGCGAGATGCCGTCCGGAACGGAGCGGCGCTGTCACGGCTTTAAGTCTCCCCAATCCCCGCTAGATTACCGAACCGGCGGCGTCGCGATGTTCCTAGCAGAAGCGCGCCGCCCAGGGAGCATCACAATGCGCGGCCAAGTCATGCGAAATTACATGCGAAATTGTCGCGCCATTATACCGGCCGTCCTGCTTGCTGCTTTCGTCGGCCTTTCCGCCACCGCGCAGACGCCGGGGGCGTTCGCCGGCAAGACGGTGACCATGTATATCGGCTTCGGCCCCGGCGGCGGTTACGACCTGTGGGCGCGTGTGGTCGCCCGCCATATCGGCGCGCACCTGCCGGGCAATCCGACCGTGAACCCGCAAAACCTGGAAGGCGCCGGCAGCTATCGCGCCGCCAATTTCATCTACAACGTGGCGCCCAAGGACGGCACCGCCATGGCGCTGATCGCGCGTGACGCCGTGCTCGGGCCGCTGACCGGCGCGCCGGGCGCGCAATTCGACGCCACCAAATTCTCCTGGCTCGGCACGCCGGCGATCGAAACCAACGTGTGCATCGCCTATCACACCTCGCCGGTGAAGACCGCGCACGATCTCACCGAAAAGGAGCTCGTCGTCGGCGACAACGGGCCCGGCACCGGCACCCACTCCTACCCGATCGCGCTCAACGCAATTCTCGGCATGAAATTCCGCATTGTCGGCGGCTATCCGTCATCGGCCGACGTGTTTCTCGCCATGGAGCGCGGCGAGGTGCAGGGCATTTGCGAAAGCCTCGACAGCATCAAGCTGCGCCGGCCCGACTGGATTGCGAACGGCACCATCTCGGTGCTGTTCCAAGGCGGCACCAGGCCCAATCCGGAGCTGAAGGACGTGCCGTTCGTGGTCGATCTGGCGCAAAAGCCGGAAGACAAGCAGGCGATCGAATTCCTCTATGCCGGCCAGGGTATTGGCCGGCCGTTCGTTGCGCCGCCCGGCCTGCCGCCAAACCGGTTGAAGATGGTGCAGGATGCTTTCACCGCGACCATGAAGGATCCGGACTTCATCGCCGAAACGAATTTGCGAAAATTGAACCTCGATCCGGCCGACGGCGAGCAGCTCGAAGCGCTGGTCAAGAAGACCTACGCCACGCCGAAGCCGATCATCGACCGGATCGCGAAATTGATTCAGTGAAGCCGCGGCCGCCGTTGCAGCCGCGCCTCGCGCAGGAACAGGAACAGCCCGGTCGTGACCACGATCGCCGAGCCGATGAGAAGGCTTAAGGTTGGAACGTCGCCCCAGACCAAAAAGCCGATCATGAGCGACCACACCAGCATCAGATAATAGAACGGCGTCACCGCCGCCGCCGGTGCCAGATGCAGCGAGCGGGTCCAGAACCATTGCCCGATCGCATTGGTGAAACCGGTGCCGAACATCAGCACCGCGTCGAGCGGCGTCGGCCAGCGCCAGCCGAAAAACAGCAAAAAACTGTGAAAGAACGCCAGCACGGTCAGCTGCCAGATCACCAGCGTATTGGCCGATTCCGTGCGCGTCATGCCGCGCACCGCGACCGTGACGCTGCCGTACATGATGGCATTGACCAACGCGAACAGAGCGCCGAGCGTCAGCGAATTGGCGCCCGGATTGGTGACGATCAGCACGCCGACAAAACCGATCAGCAGCGCCGCCCACCGCGCCGCGCCGGCCCGCTCCCTGAGCCAAACGATCGAAACCAAAGCGGCAAACAGCGGCGAGGAGAAATTGATGGCGACCGCGCCGGCGAGCGGCATCAGGCTGAAAGCCAGCAACAGCGACAATTGCGAGATCGACTGCGACATGCCGCGCAGGATGTGATCGCGCGGCCGTACCGTCGCGTACACCGACAGACCGGACACCGGCAGGATCATGGCGGCGCCGGTGATCAGCGAGGCCAGCGAGCGGAAAAACAGCGTTTCGCCGACCGGATAGATGCCGACCAGCCATTTGCTGGCGGCCGAAGCGCCCGCGAACAGAATGGTGGCGACGATCATCAACAGGATGCCGCGCGGCACGTCCTCGGTGCGGCCCATCACCCGCGCGGCCGGCGCGGCCGGCGCGACCGAGGAAGCGCCGCGCCTATCCGCCTGATTTTTGCCGGTGTGGCCGTCCATCCCTTGACCACGCTTTTTCGAATTCCGCGAGGTCTATTCCGCCCGCGTCTCGGGTCTAGGACGCCGCTGCCGGTTTGGCAATCAAGCGCGGCTTGACCGGAACATTTCGCCAACGGCCGGGGGTCAGGATTCGAATAGCTGCGCGAAGAGCAATGTCCTCGCCGCGACGGTCGCAGCCGTCACTTCTTCAGGCTCATCAGATAGGCAACGACCTGCGTTATTTGATACTCGGCCAGGTCGGGATTCGGCATGCCGTTCGGCTCATCGAGGCCGCGATGGGTTTTCTTCATGAAATCCGTCAGCGATTGCGCGGTGACGTCCTTGCGCTGCATGATCGCTGCGAACGGCGGTGCCGGCGGATGCAGAATCGGCTGGGCGTGCTGATCGGGCGCCGCCAGATGACAAAAGGCGCAAATCTCGACCGCCAGGTGATGACCTTGGCTGACATCGTCGGCTGTGTTGCCTTGCTGGGACCACGCTGAGCTGGCCGCGAGGCAGAGCGCCAGAAAACCGGTTGATGCACTTCGCATGAGAGTCCTACTTCGAGTGTTGCTCAATGACCCTTGCTCGCAAATATGGCTTGAGAACGTTTGCCCATATTGATCTCGGTCAATGCCCTTCGGCAAGGCGGCCTAGAAGATATTTAACTGACATTCTTCTGGAGAAGCGGGTGGAATGGGGTGACGATCGGATATTCAAAGTGTCGCACAACAAAACTTTTGGCGACGTATTATGATTTCACGCGGCGCACTTATCCGAAATGAGCCCGCAGGATCGTCACAACAACACTCAACAGCACGAGAGCGACAAAGCCCCAAAATATCCGCCCCCACGCTTGATGACCGCCGCCATAGACAGGCGATTTTTTGGACTTCCCGTTCATCAAGCGACTGCCACTTCGGTGGCCACTAAGCAGCCGATCCCACTGATCCTACCAGCGGCCGATGGCGGATTGCCATGTAGCTGGTCACGGGAATTATCAAAGCCGCGGCCAGGCCGTAAGCGACCATAAATGCGAAGTTCAATGCGTAGTAGCCATCGGCGGAAAGTGCGTAGTCAAAAATGCCGTCGTATTCACTCATTTTCAGGCTCCTGAAGGCGAATCTTGATCGCTCGGCTACGATCTTTATGCTGCAATGCAACATAATTATGGCAGCGCAGCATAAAATCCAACTACCGAGGAATGCTTCGTAATATCGGGCGGAAACTTTCCTTCCAGAGGCGCGCCAACTCGCCTGTTGACCGAGCCTTGTACTTTTCTTGTTTTGTTCTCAGGCTCAGGACGATGACGGACAGCGCCATACGCTGGGGCTGCGATGCAGCGCTTTACTCGCGGCTTGGCGAAGCGGTAGCTAAAATTATTCCGGGAAGGACTTGTTTTCCCGGTGCATAAATTCGCGTGCCGCTGGTTCAAGCCAGCCAAAAAAGGCCGAAGGATTTATCTTTGCATACCTGAAGATTGCCGCCACCAGCTCGTCGATCTCCTCCAAGCAGAGTTCATATCTCGGCGTCGAGGCTGCGGCCGCGCCACCACCGCTTTGCATCGCCCTTCTGTCCTTTGTGATATCAACCGTGAGCAATGCGCCCTCATCAAAGATTTTGTCTGGATAGTGGATATCCTCAAAGGTGCTGAGTGTTCCAATCGTTTTATCAAATCGATCTAGATCAGCATTTCCAACCTGGTCTTTAAACACCGCCCATGTCCTCAAGAGATGGTGGCGTATCCGAACGGTTCGCCTCTTTGACGATCTTTAACAACTGCTCGCCCTCGTCCTCATCATCCATGATTGCGTCTAACACGGCTTCCCAAAGAGCAGACATATCTTTGTCTTCCGGCTCTACGCCTGAGGCATTAATTGCCCAGTCAGCGATTGTCCGTGTAACTTTCGGCGAGGGATCGTCGATCTTTTCATTCTTTCCCCTTTTCTTGCGTTTCTTCTGAACAGCCTCTACGTGGGCGTCCACGTTGCCTTTCATTTTCTTTTCAAGCGTATCGCCCAGAACTTCAATCGGTATTGAAAATAAGCGGTCGATCGCCGCGAATGTCCGTCGCAGCGGAATGGGAACGCCAGCAAGATTTATTGTGAAGCCGGGCACGTGACTAGCCGGCGCGTTTGGCATATGAACGCCGGACGCAGCCGGCAAACCAATTTTTCCGCCTTCGTTATCGTTGGGCATCCGCGTTTCCCCAGTTAGCTCCTTCTAGTTCTCCGCGTATGTTATAGTAGCCCTACAAAGATTCCAGCAGCGGTTGCACTCGGAAAGAAGCGTGCCGCGAACCTCAAAAAGCGCCTCGGCAAAGACAGGCTTAGCCAACACATGCGCAATGTCGCGCTTAAGCGAGGTGCGCTCAAAGAGCTAATAAATTCCCTTTCCAGGTTCGTGATCGCCGAGCCGAAAAGAGCCAAAAATTTCGGCTCATTCAAAGAGTGCCCGCAAAATGGCGCGCTCGGAGAGATTCGAACTCCCGACCCTCAGATTCGAAGTCTGTTATGGTGGATTTCTGCCAATCACCATGCTATACGTTCTGTTGCGATTTTTCGGCATATAGCAAGGCTTTCGACTACCACAGGGGACTAGCACGTGCGACCTAATTTGATCTCTCCTGCTTACGTGGTGCTTACATTGGCCAGCAGTAAGCTTGGCGTGGTCGCTGGTGCGGCGGCGTGCACAACGTGGCCAGTATAAGGGTCGAAGGCCGTCCGCACCGTCCTAGCCGTCCACAAGCTCGCAGCGGTGCGGATTTCTTGAACTGCGGGGTGCTGTCCGCAGCCGTGTGTATGCTGTCCAACTGATCGGGGGAAGCTATGCCGAAATTGACGAAGCGGTTTGTCGGGAGCGTGAAGCCCGCGACGGAGGATCAGGTCATATTCGATGACGAACTCCCCGGGTTCGGCTTGCGGGTGCTGCCGAGCGGCGTCCGGTCCTACCTAGTGCAGTACCGCAATAAGCAGGGCCGCTCGCGCCGGCTCACGATCGGCAAGCACGGCAAAGTCACGGCCGACAAGGCGCGAAAGGATGCATTGCGCATCTTCGATGCGGTCCGCGGCGGCAAGGACCCCGTGGCCGAGCGGCGTTCCTATATCGATGCACCTATCGTGAATGACCTTCTCGATCGCTACATCGCCGAGCATGTCGAGAAGCGGAACCGGCCGCGCACGCGGGAGGAGATCAAGCGCCTGGTGGAACGCCACATCCGGCCGCAGCTCGGCCGCCACAAGGTCGGGGCGGTAACCCGCCAGGACGTGGCGAAGCTGCACCGGGAGCTTGAGGCGACACCGCGGCAGGCCAATTTTGTGCTGGCGGTGTGTTCGAAGGCCTTCAGTCTCGCCGAGGCTTGGTCGATGCGCGCCGAGGGCAGCAATCCTTGCACCAAGATCGAACGGAACCCGGAAAACGCGCGCGAGCGGTTCCTGTCAGCCGACGAACTTGGGCGCCTCGGCGCCACGCTGCGGCAGGCCGAATCCATCGGTTTGCCGTGGAAGGTCGGGCCACGCCGGCCGACATCGAAGCATCTGGCCAAGCCTGAGAACCGCCGCACGCTCCATTCGCGCATCACGACTGCGGCGATCGAACTTCTGCTATTCACCGGCTGCCGGCTGTCGGAGGTATTGAATCTTCGATGGGATCAGGTGGATTTCGAGACGGGCACAATCACGCTGTCCGAAACGAAAGCCGGTCGACCGCAAGTCGTGGTGATGAACGCAGAGGCGCGCCAGGTCTTGAAGCAATTGCGGAAGTCTAAGGGTTCGGATTGGGTGTTGCCTTCGACCTCGGACGCCAAACGGCCACTCTCAAAGACTGCGATCGAGGCCGCTTGGCAGCGGATCAGGTCGGTTGCAAAGCTCGATGACGTGCGACTGCATGATCTGCGTCACACGGTCGGGACCTATGCCGGCCAGTCTGGCGCCAACGCCTTCCTCGTGCGGGATTTGCTGCGGCACAAAACTCTCGCGATGACTGGCCGCTATGTGAACCGCGCCGACGATCCGGTGCGTTTACTGAGCGACCAGGTGGGCGAACGGATCGCTGCCGGACTTGCTGGTCGGAAGGCTGCCGAGGTCGTGCCGCTTAAGCGTGGCGCCTGATCTGCGGAACGAACTCGGCATTAGCAGTCAAACGCTCTACCGCCGCGTCTCTCCATTTGATTTGACCCCAAATTCCGCATGCAACGAAGGGGACGAGCACTGCAGCCGGCTCCGCCCCTTGTACATTTAAAGCGTTTTCGACGTTGCGGACGCGCTCCAGCCAAGGTCGCTATACCCCTAACAGCGGACACTCTTTTGCACCGCAGCGAACGCCGCTATGGGCCAATAACGACATCTCGCACCGCAGAAAAACAGCCAGCCGTCACGGTCAGACGGCGACGACTCCGATGGCTGTAATCTCAGTGCCGTTGTAAGCAAATACCACTACCGCGCGCCACACTCTCAGCGGCGACGCGCATTAGCACGTCTTTGAAGCTGGTCGTCCATGATCCTCAGCTCTGCAGGCCTGCGCGGAACACGGCGTGTGGCCAGATCTGCTCGCAATGCACGCGGCGTTCCATAATTAACTCTTCGACCGCCTGCGTGGCGCCCATGCAACTCGAAACGAGAGCGTCATCGTAGACGAGGTAGCCTCCGTTGCACATCTGGTTCCACATCGTGTCTTGGCAGTACTTCACGGCCGAATAGATATCGCAGTCGATGTGGGCTAGTCCAAACGGCCGCACGGACTTGAGCAGGATCGGCAGCGTGTCCTGGAACCGGCCTTTGACGAAGACGAGATTGTCGAGCCCCGCCTGGTCCGCGAAGTCACAGATTTCATCGATATTGGGGCCGCCAAAATCGCCCGGTTTGTGCCAGTCGACATCTTCGGTTTCGGGCATGCCCTCGAAGGTGTCGAGCGCATAAATTTTAGCGCCCGGGTAGAGCTTTTTCTGGCACCAAGCCATGAAGACTGCGCTACCGCCGCGATACGATCCGAACTCGATGATGTCCTGTGACTCCAGGCGTCCAAGAAAATGCTGAATGATCAAATACAGATTAATGAGGTTATATGGCGCGACAGCTGTTCGGCCTTGAGCGAGTTGGTAGGCCCGCCCGAACAACGGCTCCTTCGCGATCCGGTCGGCCAGCTTGTCGAACTGAAGGCCCCAGCCGCGCTGATAGCCGTCACGCACATTTCGGCCGCGCTCGATGCGGTCGGGCATGTGTTCAACACGCGCGTTTTCATTCATCGGTTCGGCTCCGTTCGCGTGAAGAGGGAACACAAGGTTGCGCGCACGTCTTGGCATAGCCAACGACGGCCTACTTGAACTTGGCCCAAGTCGGATCGCCGCCTCGAACACTCCTCCAAGCTCAGAACCACGCGAAAAATGAAACCGAATCTCAAACAACTACACCACGGATATGTGGGAGTTGGAACGGGGTCAACAGACAGTCAGCTACGCGATGTAAACCAGCCCGGCCTGGCTGGTGCGGCCGAGATGAGAATAGGCAGACATGCGGGATTGGACGCCAAAGTACCCGTTCCACCCAATGAACCTTTCGCACTGCGTCAATTAACGGTCGCGAAGTACCGCTATGGGTCAATCGTGTCGGTTCGAGCGTCTGCTTCGGATGTCTGCTATAGCTCCGGAAGCGACCGAACTGCGGACTTCACGAAACGACGCTTTGGGCCAATTCCTGCCGCACGCACCCGCAGCAAAAGCAGCAAGCCATTTTGCCCTCAGACCGGGGTGAAGCCGCTCACTGACCTGCCGATTGAGACGTGTTACCGTGTCTAATCGCAGCGGGCACGGACCCACGCGCCTCTCTCGGATATATTCCGAACCGCACAGGGGACGGGACGCTGCTGTGATTACTTCATTGGCCTAACTGCGTGAAGCCCCAAATTGCCATCAAGGCTGCAACTATAAGGCCGACCCATGAAACAGACATGGGTACGGAAATCGGTCCGATCTGTATCGTCCATTGCCTCAGTAGTCTCATGAGGTGCCCAAGTGTCACCAACATAAAGATCAAGGCCGATATCGCTACATAATAATGCGACATTGCTTTCTCTCCCTACGTCTGATTCAAGAGGACGCCGATTTAACCCGTTAGATTTTACGCGCCTAGGGCAAGTACTGACGAATTTTCGCCAACAGTTGGCGCGGGCTGTAGGGTTTTGGCACATATTCATCACAGCCAGCCGCCCGCGCCTTCTGTTCTTCCCCACTGAGCGCATAGGAGGTGACCGCGATTATCGAGATCGAACGCAACGCCGGATCGGCCTTGATCCGGCGCGTCGCCTCGTAACCGTCTATGCCCGGCAGTTGGATATCCATCAGGATAAGATCGGGCCGCTGTTTCGCTACTGCCGCAAGCGCCTCCTCGCCGCTCTTGGCCTCCATGATTTCGTAGTCGGTAGCGGAAAGCATATCGCGAATGATTTGGCGATTATCCTCCTGGTCCTCCACCACCAGAATGCGCTTGCTCATGCCGTGACCACCTGCTGGGCAACACGAACCGGGACAGTAAAGGAAAACGTCGAGCCCTGACCTACCTGCGACTCGACCCAGATTTTGCCCCCGTGCATCTCGATGATGCGCTTCGAGATGGCGAGCCCCAGGCCGGTGCCACCCTTC
>Ga0181518_10000688_pt1 | contig 36501 bp, 30 predicted proteins | sample PEATcosm2014_Bin_28_FD_119751 | JGI IMG/M metagenome (GOLD analysis project Ga0181518, IMG submission 119751) | Peatland microbial communities from MTU Mesocosm Facility, Houghton, MI, USA - PEATcosm2014_Bin01_60_metaG | ecosystem: Environmental > Terrestrial > Soil > Wetlands > Peat | place...
CATGGAAACAAACACGCCGGCATAGCCGGTGTGAGCGATAAAAGCGGTCGCATTCTGCGCGATCATTTCAGTGGGACCCATGCGTGCTCCTCATCCTTGATGCCAACCCTGTTTGCCGACCAGCGGAACGAAGACAACCGCGCCCTCGCTCCGTTTTTCAAATCCTTTGTCCGTTCGATCGTAGACTTCAAGCTCCTGCTGTTGATGGTCGCCGACCGGAATGACCATCCGTCCGCCGATTTCAAGTTGTTCACACAGCGCCGCGGGCGCGACCGGCGCCGCAGCCGTCACGAGAATCTTCGCATAGGGTGCATGCTGCGCCCAGCCCAGACTGCCGTCGCCGTGCCTGAAAACGATATTCTGATATCCCATGCTCCGCAGCCGTTGCCTGGCGGCAATACTCAGATCGCCGATATTTTCAATAGAATAAATACGCATCGTAAACTGCGCAAGGATCGCGGTCTGAAAACCCGACCCGGTTCCGATTTCCAGCACTTTCTCGTCCTTGCGGAGATCCAGGAGTTCGGTCATCCGGGCGACGATGGTCGGCTGCGAGATGGTCTGCCCGAATCCGATGGGCAGGGCATTATCGTCGTAGGCCTGCGCATACATGGCGCCGTCGACGAAGAGGTGTCGCGGCACCTTGCGAAAGGCGTCGAGGATGCGTCGGTCGGCGATGCCATTGGCGCACAGCACCTTGATAAGCCGTTCAACGGCGACATGAGGATCCAGGAACTCCATTACGCGGTTCCTCCCAATGATTGCTGAATGCGAGAGGTAAGGGCCGCAACCGGATTATCGGCGGAGTCGGCCATGCCCGCTATCGGTTCGCCAATATGGATTTCTATCCGTGCAAAGGGGACGGGGATCATGAATCCATCCCAGGAGCGCAGTCTGAAAGCGCGGGAGGGGATGGCCCGGAGCGGCACTACCGGGGCGCGGGCGAGAAGCGCGATCCGGGAGACGCCGGGCTTGGCAATTTCACGAGGACCCCCGGGGCCGTCGGGCGTGATGACAATATTGTTGCCTTGTCGCAGCTCCCGCGCGCAGGCGCGCAAACCGGCGGCGCCGCCGTGGCTTGACGAACCATGGATGATCGCATGCCCCCAGCGCTGGGCCACCGCCGCCGCCCGCCTGCCGTCCCGGCTTTCCGAAACGAGCGCCATTTTGCCGGTATTGCGAAAATGAAACGCCATGGACAGAAGATTTGAGTGCCAGAAGGCGTAAATCCGGCCCCGCCCCCCATCGCGATAGAGATCGAGATCGATGCGGCCTTTGAGCGAGAAACGCCACGTGAAGCCGAACAGATTACCAAGCGATAGTATCGAGGCGCTGACGGCATCGAGGGGAATGTGGTGTGGAATACGTGCCATAGAAATATGATCCTGAACAACGCAATTGGAAAGATCGGCGAGGCGCGAACCGTGATGCGGAACAAATAACAGCTTCACGGCGAATACGCCATATCACCCTGAAGATATGGTCCATACGCCTGAAGGTCGCGAGGTCACTGAAGTGAATGCCTTGATCAACCGCGGTTGCCAAGATGCTGTCGATAAAAGATATATCCGGCGCATTGGCGCGCTCCTCGCGCACTTTTTTCGATGCGATGGACTCGTCAAGTATCCCGCAGACCATCAAAACATCGACATAAATGAACGTCGGGGGCGTTATGAGTGGAAAAATGCCCTGGGTTTTGGCTTCGTTTTTTTTTGCTTTTTATCTTCCTACTATGTATATTCCTTTAGTCACAAAATAGATTCTGTAACCGGCTGAAATTCTTAATGAGTGGACAATAGGGGACATTAGTTGCAAGAGGAAGACAGCAATTATTCCTTAATTCACACTTCTCGGGAGGAGGGTTATATGTTTAAAAAGTTTTTTGCAGCAGGGGTCATCCTTGTCGCGGGCGTCGCGAGTGCGATGGCCGCAGGAACCGACACCGGAGTTGTCAATGACCAATCGGGGAATCCCGTTGCCGGTGCGGTGGTTACCTATACGCGCGCGCCCAACCAGTGGACGGACACGACTAATGCGCAAGGCGTGTATCGGTTCAAACTTGGCGTTCAGAGCCTTACGGTTATAGGGTCCAGCGCGGATACGGGAAACTTTGTCGCTTCAAAAATCGGCTATTTCAGTTCAACCCCGCGGGCGCGACTCATCGTCGTCGCCGACACACAGGGTAATGCGTTAATCGGCCAGGCTTTACCCCTGACTCTTGACATTCAGTCAACTTCCGGAACTATCGTTGACAGTTCTACTTCGGTCGCGATCAGCGGCGCAAGAGTCCAAGAAAAAAGAGCGGGAGTGATTGTCGATTCCGCCTTTTCAAACAGCCAGGGACAGTATTCCCTGAGCCTCGTTGCCACTGGCGACACGCTCATCGTAACGGCGCCTTCCTATTTAACCAAGTACGCGGTCGAACCCGCTTTTTCTTCTGGCGCAACTGCCAACACGATCAATTTCTCTCTCAGTCCCTTTGGCACGGTCGCGGGTAGTGTAGATTCGTTATTCGGCGGCGGCGGACCGATCAAGGGCGCAACCGTTTCGATAGCCACTGTGGTGAATGGCGTGGCCCAGGCTCCCTTTGCAGTGACCACCACCGATTCTACCGGCCACTATATGCTGGACAGTATTGCCGCGCATTACTCTTATAAGGTTGCGGCTTCAGCGCCTTCGTTCAGCCCGAAGTCCGGCTCGATTACCTACAAGAGCATCGGCGTCGATACGGTTAATTTCATGCTCGGTCCGGCGACCTCCGCTTTCCAGGGTACCGTCAAGTCCGACAATGGCACGCTGCTTGTCGGTGCGAAGATCGTCCTTAAAAAGGGCGCGAGCACAGCGGCCATTGACTCAACGGTCACGGACAGTGTTGGGATCTACTCCTTTTCCCACGATTCGGTAGGCGTGAGCTACACGATTACCGCGTCGTACAACGGGTTCCAGACTCTCTCGAAAGACACCACCAAGACCTTTGATACCGATGCCGTGAATTTTGTCTTGGTTCCCGGCAGTATGAAGACCTTCTGGGTGAAGGTGCTCGGTACAGCGAGCGCTCCTTTGGCCAATGCCTCGGTAGGTTTCACCAATGGCACTTCGGTCATCGGCGGCCTTACCAATGTTCATGGTATCTTTCAGGTTAACAATGCGCCGGTCGGGTTCGATTCCATCACCGTTGCCGACTCGCTTTACAGCGCGCAGTTGAACTTTGTGAGCAGCAGCGCATATTCGGCGGATACGGTTACCTACACGCTTACCCAGGTTGCAACGGGAACCGTGCAGCGCGCGATTCGCGGTACCGCCCATGAGGTGACGACAACCGGCGTCCCGGCTTCCGGAGCCCAGATTGTCTTCAAGTGCGCGGGCGGCTACGTGTTTGCCGCAACGAGCCTTACCAACGGTACCTGGTCGGTGGTCGGAATTCCGGATGCGATTCCTGCGACCGGTTCAATACCGGTATATGACATCACGACCGGTCTCGGGCTTGATGCAACCTTATCATCCGTGAGCGGTGACACTGTCTTTAATCCCTTTAACAATACCGCAGCGATTGATATCGCCGCAACGGGAGTTACCACTTACAATAGTATCGTTTTCACCGTCCAATCCGTTGGTGTGCTCCCTGAAGTTGCGAACAAGACCACGGGCGAGCCTACGTTCAGCGTCCTTCGTTCAGCGGGTATAATCTCCCTGAAAAACATGACCGAGCCCGGTATCGTGAGAGTCTACAACTTACTGGGTCAGATGGTGTACAATCATGCTTTCGAAGCAAACACCGTTTCGCTGCATGTGCCGGCCCTCAGTCAGGGTAAGACCGCTTTTATCGTTAGCATCACACAGAACAAAGCGGTGTACAAACAACTGGTCGTAATGCCGTAAGCATCGGCTCGCGGCAGTTCGGTAATTAAAAGGGGAGGATATATCTCCCCTTTTTCATTTTTGCCTTTAATACCGTTCCATAAACTTGGCAATATGCGCGCCCGCCTCTCGCCGCTTGCTGAAAGGGGAAAGGTGACGATACCCTTTGTAGCGGCCCCCTTTTTCAAGAAGCTATTTTTTTCAGCATGAGTCGATCCGGCGCGCCCCGCAAAAAAAAATTTTCATCCAATAAAAAAAAACAACAGTGCGCTTCAAACGATTCTTCGCCTGTTGCATCGGATAATACACGACCGGGAAACACTGCTTCGCGAACCGTTATCCTTTGCTGCATACTTGCAGGGTTAACGGTTATCTCCTACGTCGGCGTCTTGCACAGCAGCTTCTTATCGTATGACGATACCGATTATGTAACGCAGAATAAATTCATTCAGCATGGCTTGACAATGAAGAGCATCCTGTGGGCGTTCTCCACGTTTTACGCCTCCAACTGGCACCCGCTGACCTGGATTTCGCACATGGTTGACTGGACCGTGTTCGACAACCATCCGGGGCCGCACCACATGGTGAATCTGGGCCTGCATACGGCAAACTCGGTGCTCCTGTTTCTCCTGATTTTTTACATGACCGGATTCTTCTGGCGCGCCGCCATGGTGGCATTTCTCTTCGCCCTGCATCCGATTCATGTGGAGTCGGTGGCATGGGTTGCGGAGCGCAAGGATGTCCTGAGCACCTTCTTCTGGCTCGCTACCACGTTTGCCTACGCATGGTATGTCCGCAAGCCTTCCTGGAAACGATTCCCGCTGGTTATTCTTGGATTCGGCTTCGCCATCCTGGCCAAGCCCATGGTGGTCACGCTTCCCTTTACCCTGCTGCTGCTCGATATCTGGCCGTTCCGAAGAATCCGGCTGGACACGGGAAACATAGGCCGTACCGTTGATGACGGGATCAAACTCGCCTTTGAAAAATGGCCGCTTTTTTTAATGACCTTTTCTTCGTGCATTCTAACCTATCTGGCGCAGAGTGCGGGCCATGCGGTGTCGAGCGAAAATGCCCTGCCATGGTGGGTACGATTATGCAATGCCGCCATGAGCTACTGGCGCTACCTTGGAAAAATGGTCTGGCCGAATCCGCTTATCACCTACTACCATCATGAAGCGCGGAATATCCATGTCCCCCTCGCCATTCTGGCTGCGCTTGCCCTTTTGTTTGTCACATTCGCCTGCTTCCGACTCGGGAAAAAAAGGCCGTACCTCATTGCAGGATGGCTCTGGTATCTCGGAACTTTGGTGCCGGTAATCGGTTTTCCGGTGCAGGTCGGCGTACAGGCCATGGCGGAGCGGTATTCGTATATTCCGAGTATCGGCATTTTTATCGCATTCGTCTGGCTTGTCGGCGATTTCGGCGAAAAGATACCGAGTGTCAAACGTATGCTCGGTGCGGCGGCGATCGCCGCGATTGCGGCCATGACCGTCCTGACGATAAATCAGGTTAAAGTGTGGAAGAATACCATCACGCTGTTCAGCCATGTCCTTGAAACGGACCCGCGAGGCGAATTTCCCAACCTGAGCCTTGGCGCCGCCTATATGCGGGCGGAGAACTATCCGGAGGCGCAGCGCTACCTTGAATATGCCTTGAGCTATAACCCGTACGGGACGCAGACGCTCTCCTATTACTCCTTCTGCCTCATGGAAAAGAAGAACAGCGCGCAAACCGATTTGCAGGTTGCACAGCAGTGCCTCGACCGCGCCTATCATGTGGCCCCCGACAACCGTGATGTCCTTGTCAACCGCGCCGAGTTATGCAACAAGACCGGGAGGCCGGCGGAGGCGGAAGGATATTGCCGGGAGATCCTTTCAAAATCTCCGGATTTCCTCACCGCCGAGTATTATCTTGCCGACGCATTGCAAGCGCAGAAAAAGCTTACCGAAGCCGCGGATGTCTACCGCGGCGTGCTGGCAACCGATCCAACCAATTCGGATGCGCTTAACAACCTTGGCATCATTCTCTATACGACAGGGAAACCCGGTGATGCGGTGGATACTTTCAAGCAGGCGCTGAGGGTCAAGCCTGACCAATCCGAGGCCCACAGCAATCTTGGGAGAGTTTATTTCGAGCAGCATCAGGTGCCGCAGGCGGTAGCCGAATTAACCGCGGCCGCCGGCATCGATCCACATAACGCCGTCGTCCTCAACAACCTGGGTTCGGTGCTGTTCAGCCAAGGCGACTATGCCGGCGCGATCCGGCAGTTCAGTGAAGCGTTGCGCGTGAATCCACAATACAAAGATGCTCAGGGAAATCTTCTCCGTGCGCAGCAGCAGCTTGCCCGGCCTCCAGCTCACCCCCAGGCCGCTCAATAGCTCCTTTGGGAAGGAAGAGAACCTCTCAAAATGCCGTTAATGTTTTAATTTGATAATCGGGAGCATAAGGGTGGCTTACCACGAACGAAATTCTTCTTCAGACTTGCGAGATGTCATTCCTGGGTAGGAAAGCTCCCATACCGGGGTGCATTAAGAGTGCAGGCTACCAGCGCGTCGTGTATAAGCCCGTTGCTGCAAATCAACCCGTTTGAAAAGAGAGCTGCGGGAGCGGCCGTACGGGCATCGATGGCTTTCCCCCCTGCTTCAGTCAGGATCAAAAGCCCGGCGGCAAAATCCCAGGGGGAGAGCGTGTACTCGAAATAGCCGTCGAAACGACCCGCCGCAAGCCAGGTGAGGTCAAGTGATGAGGCTCCCATCCTGCGCATGCAGTGAATGTTCTGCTTGAAAAGGGTATGAAGAGCTCCGAGAGTTTTTTCCATCGTTTCCCCCCGGTCGTAGTAAAAGCCGGTTCCAATGATTGATTGGGTGAGCTGACGGTTTCCGGAAACATGGATGGGAGCCCCGTTAAGGGTGGCGCCCTGACCGAGAGTTGCGGAAAACAATTCGCTACGCATGGGATCATATACCGCGCCGGCCAGAATCGTTCCTTTTTCAGCATAGGCCACGCTGACCCCGAAATGGGGAATACCGTGAGCAAAATTAGTGGTCCCATCGAGCGGGTCGACAATCCAGAGACGATCGGCGTTCAATGCGGCATGGTGGGTTTCTTCTCCGAGGCATGAACTGCCGGGCATCTCCTTTAAGAGAAATCCAGCAATCAATTCTTCCGAGCGGCGGTCTGCGTCGGTCACGAGGTTATAGGTGGAGTCTTTCAGCGTGATCATGGCCTTACCGAGGTCGGCAGCGATGAGATGCCCCGCTCGGGTAGCAGCTTCGACAGCAATTTGTGCAATTTCTTTCATCGATGATCCTTTTTCGGCTTTTTTGAAAAATAGGAGGGGGGGGCCGAGAGTTAAATGCAAAGGATCTTGAAGTTTTTTAAACCTTTCACCCTCGAATTTTCCAACTTCCCTGAAAACGTGGTCTCCCAGACTTTGCTTTGGCCCTTCGGTTGTTCCCAAGGGCTTAAAATAGCTCATCCTGCCGCTCATCACAATCGTATATTCTGTAATGCGAAGGGCATTTTCGCTGTTTTTCAAAGGGAGGAAGTATTTTTGCTTATCGCTTATGACTGCGTGGCGAAATCCCGGACGACCTATTATTCTCGCATCTCAATCCGCACAGCGGAAGGAGATCCTGCGTCTTTTGGGATTTACATTCGAAATTTGTCCGCCGGAGACGATAGACGAGGCGTCCTATATCAAGGACAATGATCTGGAACTTTCATTGCGCAGGCTCGCGATTGCCAAGGCAAAGTCGGTGGCCGGCCGTCGGCCAGATGCGCTGGTGCTTGGAGCCGACACGGTGGTGGTAAAAGGCAGTCGGGTTCTCGGCAAGCCGCAAAACCCAGACGAAGCCCGCATCATGCTCGCTTCACTTGCAGGGAGCGCCCACCGGGTGGTAACCAGTGTGGCCCTTGTGTGCGGGGAGTGGGAATTTACCCGAACCGGTTTGGCGTTCACTGAGGTGCTGTTCCGCAATTTTGCGTTGAGCGAAATAGAAGAGTATCTTGAAGGTGACGAATATCGCGACGAAGCCGGCGCCTATGCGATCCAAGGCAAGGCAATGGCGTTCGTCGAGAGCATACGAGGTTGCTATTACAATGTCGTTGGATTGCCGGTATCGGAAACGATAAGGCTTTTCACGGAATTTATGGGAGTAATAGACAATGGAACATGACGATTCCGCACATTCGCTTCTTGAGGCAGGTGACGTGCCATCCGGGAAAGACAAGTGTATCGGCGAGATGCTCAGGAGAGAGAGGGAAAAACGGCAAATTACCGTGGAGATGATTGCCGCAAAGCTCAGGCTGAATGCAAAATACATCGAAGCGCTTGAAGAGAACCGATATGATCGCCTGCCGGGAGATACCTATATTCGCGTATATCTGCGATCGCTCGCGCGGTACCTTTCGCTTGATTCCGAAGAAATTTTCCGTCGTTTCTTCGATGAACGGGGGCTCAGCGGCGCCGATACCCTGCGAAAAGATTCAAAAACGAAGATTAACCTGCCTGCCCTCGATAACCGGAAAAGAAACGACTCGACGGTATTCATCGCAATATTCCTGATCATCGTACTCGCCGGTGTTGGTTTTTTAGGCCGAAAGCACGGATGGCGGTTTTCACATTTGTCTAAATCCCAGGTTACGGCGGCCGATTCGACGAACCGGAATCCGATGTCTTCGACAAAGGCTATTTCGACGAACCGGAATACGACGTCTTCGGCAGAGACCATTGCAGATAACGCCAAAGGCGCAAGTGGTATCGACGCTGCTGGAAGCGGTCCGATGAAGCTACTTGTTTCAGTCCAGCGCGATTCATGCCTGGTGCGAGCATACAGCGACGGGAAAGAGTGGCGGAGAGTGATGCATCGGGGAGGATGGAAAGCATTTTTTGCGCAGGACAGCTTCAATGTCTGCGTGTCCGCGAGCGACGCAATCGCCATGACCCTTAACGACCAGCCTGTTTCGCTTCAGGAAATGACCGGCGCCTCGGCGCTCAAGGTCGCCAGAACGGGAGGCACTGCCCGGTGGACGCTTGAAAAATGGGATACAACCTTTCATTGATCAATCCCGTTCCCTCCTGGATCGATCTCCATGCCCATCTGGACGGATTATCCGATAGTGAGCTGAGCCAATCGATAGCAGAGGCCGCCGCCGCCGGCGTTTCCGTGGTATTCGTCGCGGCGACCGACTTGGCTTCGGCCGAAATAGTTTCACGGCAATGTCTCATGCACTCCTCACTGTGGGGCGCTGTCGGGATCTGCCCCTTCTCGGCGGGTTTGCTTCCCGATAACTGGGAGGCGAAGCTTCGATCTTTTCTTTTGAGAGAGCGGATTATCGCCATCGGCGAGATCGGCATTGATGAGAGCAACCCCAAATATCCGCCGCTGTCGCTGCAACTCCCTGTTTTTGAACGACAGCTTGAAATTGCGCGCGAGTGCGATCTGCCGATTATCGTACATTCACGGGGGGTGGAAAGCAGGGTCGTTTCGCTGTGCATGTCCCATGGCATAAAACGCGCGGTATTTCACTGTTTCACAGGAGATAGCGTTTCGCTGGCCGCCATCCTCGATGGCGGTTACAGCGTTTCTTTTTCCGGCATTGTGACCTTCAACAGTAATCTCCTCGGTCGCGTAGCCGAGGTGCCTCTCGACCGGCTCTTTATTGAAACCGATTCCCCCTGGCTTTCGCCCACGCCCTATCGGGGCCAGGTCAATCGCCCCGACCGAGTGGCGATAACCGGGAAAACTATTGCGAAAACCCTTGGCATCTCTCCGGAAAAACTGCAGGAGGCGATAGCAGGGAACTTTAATCGTCTCTTCGCACCCCTCCGGCGCGGGGATCTCCTTTTTTAGTCTGTCTCCGCGTAACAGATTGTATTTTTGTTTGTCATCCAATTCATGGAGGTGCGCCGGAGGGGTGCATTTTTGCTTTTTTTGCAGTGGTTGGCGTCATCCGGGTGTTTGTCTTATGTAGTCATCCAAGCTCAACGAGCGAGAAAGAGCGTTCTCACCCTGGCAAACAAAATGACGAAATATTATGAATCTCAATGAAGCGCTTCTGCTCGTTCGCGGAAGCATCCGCGGTCTTACGACCTACCATCTGGAGCCTGAAGAGTGCTCGATAAAGCTCAACCAGAATGAAAATCCCTTTGATTGGCCCGAAGAGATCAAGGAGGAGATGGGGCGGTTTTGCGTGCAACGGCCCTGGAATCGCTATCCGCCTTTTATTCCGGATGCACTGAAAAATTCGCTGGCCGACTACGCCGGAACGGCGAGGGGCGGCATCATCGTCGGGAACGGCTCGAACGAGATGCTTCTGGTGCTGCTTCTTTCATTCGCGGAAAAAGGCTCGCCGGTTATTATATGTCAACCAACCTTTACCATCTACCGTCTCCTGGTCGATGGACTGGGCGCCACGGCAATCCCGGTATCCCTCAATCCCGCTTTGCAGTATGATCTGCCGGCGATGTGCGCGGCGATTGCAGCGCATCCAAACGCGCTATTGGTGCTCTGCTCGCCCAACAACCCCACCGGCAGTGCACTGGATGAGCAGTCACTGCGGGAGATACTGCGGCGTCACAGCGGTTTTTGCGTTCTTGATCAGGCGTATGTCGAATTCGGCGGATTCGACGCCATGCCTTTGCTCGGGGAGTTTCCCAACCTTATAATTACGCGAACATTTTCAAAGGCTTTTGCGGGAGCGGCGCTCAGGCTGGGGTATCTTGCGGGAAACCCGGCGGTCATCCATGAAATCAATAAAATAAAGTTGCCCTATAATCTCAATTTCTTTTCGGAGCATGCCGCTTCGATGCTCCTCCGCTACGGGGACCTGCTCAGGAAGCGTGTAGCACTTATCAAAACTGAGCGGGACTTCCAGTACGATTTTCTCCGGACGCTTCCCTTCGAGGCGGTGTATCACAGCGAGGCGAATTTCATCCTGGTGCGCTGCCGCGAAAAGTCACTACTGGTCGATGCGCTTAAAGCGGAGGGCATCCTGGTCCGCGATGTTTCCTCCTATCCGCTCCTTGATAATTGCCTGCGTATTGGCATTGGTACTCCCGACGAAAATGAATTGCTTCGCACCACGCTTCGATCCTTTTTTTTCGGATCATGAGGAGACAAAAAAATGGAAAGAACCGCTCGAATTTGCCGTACGACCAAGGAAACGGATATCGAACTTTCTCTTACCCTTGATGGGAGGGGCGTCTCCACGGTCAAAAGCGGTAATGGATTCATGGATCATATGCTGATGCTTTTTGCACGCCACGGCCTGTTCGATCTCTCTCTCCGCTGCACGGGGGATACAGAGGTTGACTTTCACCACAGCGTGGAGGATATCGGCATCTGCCTCGGAAGAGCCCTCGCCGAGGCGCTCGGCGACTGTCAGGGCATCTTCCGGTTCGGCTACGCATATGTGCCCATGGACGAGTCCTTAGCCCGGGTTTGCCTGGATATCGCCGGCAGGCCGAACCTTATCTACTCAGTACCGCTGCCCGACCGGCGAGTCAATGATTTCGAGTGCGATCTGGCCGAGGATTTCTTCAAGGCAGTTGTCGACCATAGCCGGATCACAATGCATATCGATCTTTTGCGTGGAAGAAACAGCCATCACTCGCTCGAAGCGATTTTCAAGGCGTTCGGACGCGCACTGGCCATCGCCTGCTCGATCAATCCAAAGACGCCGTCCGAGATTCCGACCACCAAAGGAGTACTGTAGGAGAACCGGCGGAGAGATGACGATGATTGGTTTAATCAAAGAGCGGGCAACCGCACATTCGGATGGGAGGCGGTATGATACACAAAAGTTATTTAATTGTTATGGTAATGGCGGAGGTTTTGCTTTTTGGGTGTTCAAAACACAATAGCTCTGCTCGATCTCAGGCTCCAGCGGCGCCAGAATTGCAAAAAAGTTCCGCCTCGACTAAATCTGACGACGCCTTCAACAAGTACTACACCGATGTCAATGATACCGTAAAGCTTCGTGCAAAGAGCGCATTGACTTTTTCGATGCGCACGTCAGAAGCAACGCCGTCGGCGCTTGCCGGAACAATTTCTCCGTTGGTTTCGGAAAAGGGGAACTTTGACGTGCAGATTGCCAGCACACCATCGAACGGCGAGGCGGAACTTATTGCGTCAAAGTTCAAAAAAATGGGATATCCGACCTATATTTTGGAGGTTCAGAATCCCAGATCCGATCTTGGAGGCACTTATTATCGGGTTCGCATCGGTAGTTTCGCTACCGCAGCCGACGGCAGAACTTTCGGTGAAACAGTAGTGCGGCCAGAACATCTCGACTACTGGGTCGTTCGTAAATCCAATTAAAAAGCACACCTCTGTAGGTACATCATCAGAGGAGGAATTTCATTCCCTCCCAGCTCGACCAGGCACTTCGGTAGAGTATCCGCCTGTTTGCCTCTGTGATGAAAGCAAGCCCGGTTAAGGATATTGTAAGAGACGGCGCATTTTCGAAAACCATTGGGAGTGAGACACCGGGATAGCACACCGGCAAGGGTTCGCTACTCACACCAGCGACCAGAGTTCATAGGGCGGCACCATGCTCGTGAACTGATACATTCCGGCGGGGTTTTCGGTAAGCCTTACAGACTGACCGTGCAATACGCTTGCAACCTCGCCCTCTCCACAAAAGTAACAGCAACATTTCAGCTTATTTATCGTAATTTGTTCATAGATCTTTTCAGCATTGAGATTCGGTTCGGGAAGGCCAGGAATTAAAAAAGAAGGGTTTTCAGGCTTAAGGCTTAAGGAGATTTTGAGGAATTCTTTTTTTCGTCCCTCGAACCTCGTGGAAGGATGGACGAAAGAAATCCATGAATATGCTTAAAAAATGCACCGTTATTTGTTCATGGTGAGCTTGTCGAGTCACGAAACCGATTTTTAGAGGTCACCGTACGTTTAACTTTTGCGCCGCCCCGTGAGGGCGGAGGTTCCAAAGCGGATGCGCGAAAAACTGAAGACCGTTTCGTTTATTGTCCTGTGGCTCTCCGGTTGTCTATATGCGCAGGTAGTGGGGAATGATTATGCTGATGATAACCTCGATATATTTTTGCTGCCGAAATCCGCCGCGCTCGGCGGTGCGGATATGGCGCTGGATCGCAGCGCTCAGCCGCTAGGAAATCCGGCAAATCTCCCGACCGATTCCATGAGGGAAGTCTCCCTCAGCTATGCCGATTATTTCCAGAACACCTACAGTACGTCATCCGTTTCGTACATGGGCCCAATCGATGGGCGGTCGGCTATCGGAATTTCCATCAGTTATCTCCTGGTGCCGGGAATCGAGCTTTATTCCGATACTGTCATTCCAGCCAATGTACCGACCGCCAGCGCTTCCGATATTTTGTTAAGGGTCGGATATGGATTCACCCTTCTGCAACTTTCCAATACGGTGGCGGTGAATGCCGGTGCCGCTATAAACGCAGAGCGGCTCGGGCTCATCGACTATACGGGGTATGAGATCGGCGCCGATGGCGGCGTGAACTTTTTATTCGATTTCAGGCAGATTGCAGCGAACGCCGCAGCTGGGTTGACAGTTAATAATATGACGACCAGCTATATCCGGTGGAGCGGTGATTACCAGGAGTATGCGTATCCGCATGTTTACCTCGGACTCGGATGGCATCAGGCAATTCCCTATCTTTACGGCGAGTACAGTCTGCACTATGTTTCGCCCGACCTGCTTTCCAACGAAGGGGTGAATACTACCGACAATATAACGGATTCCTCCGGAAGCGAAACGGTACCTGCTACTCAAAGTATCAAGAGCAACCCGTCGCTTCTGCTTTCTTCCGCCCGTTGGGGAGCGGAATATACGCTCATGAAGGTTGTTTCAGTCCGAGTTGGCCTCAATGACGGTTATTTTAGTTTCGGGGGGGGGATACATTTTCTGCGCAACCGCGCAAGCATTGATCTTGCCTATCTCCAGAACGATCTCGCGCCGACGTATAAGTTAAGCGTTACCTACCGGTGGTTCTAACTTCGCCGGGAGGTGCTTCATCAGACCCGGAACTCCCGCTCGATTATCTCCGAAATATATCGGTCAATCGATACCGGGTAATACCGAAACCTCGGCCCGAAAATAAGGCCTGTACGGGTATTCTCTTCGGACATGAGCGTATCGTTAACCCGATACAGATGATCCTCGGGCCGTTCCTCAAAAATCTCCATCCTGAAATATTCATTTTCGATGGAGAGCTGCCGGTTACCGGCATAGGCGAATGAAAAAACGCGGCCTTGCAGGTCCTGATTGAACGTTTCCGGATCGAAGATTTCTCCAAAGGTGGCTTGAAGAGCGTGTGGCGAAATGACAAATTTTGGCGAAACGTTTATCTTTCCGTTCACCTCGATGGTCAGGGCCCGGTTCTCATCGCGGGGGGTGATGAGAATATACGGCAACTCATGGTAGCCGGACACAATCCCGCTTATCGGTTTTCGCAGGATTTCGGTTTTGTAATAAACCTCCTTCAGTGTTTCGTTATGTCCGAATTGGTTTTCCCAGCGGTTCATTGTAGAATAAAAATACCTTATCCTTAATCGGGTCTGTTGGTGTAAAAACTAATTAATGTAAATGCCCAAGCAAAACTTACGGTGGGGCATCCTCGCACGACTCCCCTTTTCCCAGAAGAGAAATCAGCAGGACCGAAATTTAAGGGTTCAAAAGTTGGGGGGGGGTATAGGTGTTAATCACCGCGTCAGATCAATGGTCTTGGATGCTGAAAATCCGCTGCCTTCGACCTTGAAGATTACAACGCCGTTTGAAAGTTTTTGATTGTTGAAGCTGATGCGGTGGGTTCCTGCGGTAAGAAATTTTTCGCACGCGAACTTACTGACTTTTTTCCCGGTCATAATAAAGGCAGAGATAGAGAGTTGTTGTGCATGATCAATGCTGATAATCAGCATTTTAGTGTCATAATTGAATTGAAGAATCGGCTTTGAAACTATGGTACCTTCCAGAGCAACAGGAGAAGACGGAGTCGAAACAGCGCTCACAATCGGGCTCTGCGCCAGGATCACTACCGTTGTGCAACCTTCGATGAAAAGCTTTAATCCTTTCATAACCACCTCTTTCGGAATTTACGCAATTCCGCTGATCCTTCCATCTTTCCATCTTTAATATACAATTAATCCAATTAATAATCAAATATTTTTATTGCCCGGAACGTACAAAGCGCTTTCGGCCCGCCGGATTCAAGAGTGAGAAAGCAACTCCAATCAGGCTGATGGCGGCGCAGAGGAGGGGGAACCAATCTCCGAATCTGGTATAGAGGGTAGGGGAGGGTTGAACGCTGACGGAGCGGGTAAGAATCGTGCGTTCATAGAGCCCGGTGCATCCCATGACACAACCTGCGGCATTCACCACCATGCTGAATCCAGAATTGGCGCAGCGTGCAAGAGCAACGCCGTTTTCAATGGCGCGCATTCGCTCCATGATGGCATGCTGGTAGGGACCGCTCGATTTGCCGAACCAGCCGTCATTCGTGATATTGACAAGCAGATTCGCGCCGTGCTGAACGCGCTTCCGGACGAAATTTGGGAAAATACCCTCATAGCAGATGAGCGGCGCCGCCCGGAGCCCGGGTGCAATGGAAAAAACCGTGCCGCAATCTCCCCGGCGGAATCCCGCTTCGGCGATATTAACACGAGACAGTACGGGAAAGACTTGTTCAAAGGGCATCGCTTCGCTGAAGGGAACCAACCGGATTTTATGGTAGGCCTGGAAATTATGGCCTCCGGCATCAACCAGAAATGCAGCATTGTAAACATAGTAGCGGTAATCTGAAGCTCCTGCCGGTCTTTCCCAATCGAGGGACCCGAAAATCAGCGGCGCGCCGGACCTTCGAACGTTTGATAGGAGCTGTTCGCCCCTCTCATCCTCATGGGTGATATAGCATAACAACGCGCTTTCCGGCAGAATCATCAAATCCGGTTTTTCTTTAGAGGCTCTTCCGATCATCGACTCGGTAAGAACGAATGCCGTATCAAGCATTGAATTATTCCAGTGGAACTGGTCGATATCCGGCTGCAAGAGTGACACGGTGATCCGATGCGTATCGTTCGTTTCGATTCGGTGCATGCGACACCACCCCCAAAGCGAGCCAAGGGCAAGTGCAGCGGCAAAATACATTGCCGGTCGAACTGTTTTCCAAGTCGGGTCTCCACGCATAATGCCGCCAAATGCCTTCCAGAGTAGCATTGCACCAACGAGTATCAAGTAGGTCAGTCCCCAAACCCCCGTGATCGATGCCAGCTGGGCAAGGGGAAGAATGGGAGTCAATGAGTACCCGAGAAAGGACCATGGAAAGGCGAGGTCACCCCACGTGCGAGAGTAATCGATCATGACCCATATGGCTGGGAAGATCCAGATATATGCTCTGGGGTAGCAGCGCAAGGTTAATCTAAAGAGCAGACCGGCGGCACAATAGAAGAGCCCGACTGCGGCGGCAGCAAGGAACATCGCAATGATTACGTAGAGCCAGAGACCCGCGACCTTATCGAATATCAGCCAGTAAACCTGTCCGAGCGAGGCGGCGAATCCGAATAAAAATGAATGCAGGAGAGCGCGCCTGAAAGTCGGCTGCGTGGCTGCGGCAAAGAGCGGCAGAGGTACGATGAAACTCAGGAGTGGAAACAGTGAAAATATCCAAGAAAATTCGTGGTTAAAAGGCGGCAAGGCAAGCGGATAAAGTATGCCGCCTGCAAGCGCAACCCACCACCGGTTTCCGGAGGAATAATACGATGATAGCTGCCGAAGAGCGCCGCGAAACATAAGGGAAAAATACAACAATCCTGAAAAACTCAGTTGAGAAGTGTGCGCTACGTAGTCTCTTATTTTATTAGAGGACAACCTGTCTTGCTTAATACCTCCGTTGAAATACTCGCCAGAACTCATGTATTTTTTCTAATGTTCCCGAAGAGCATGAATCGATCGGGTAATTTTATACTATTTCTGCGGAAAGAGGAGTTCCATGAAAGAGCGGGTTCAAGCGGTAATTGATGAAATCAGGCCCAATCTTCAGGCCGATGGCGGTGATATCGAACTTGTCGAAGTGACGCCTCTTGGTATTGTGCGGGTTCGCCTTCAAGGCGCCTGTCATGGGTGTCCGGGAGCTGCCATGACCCTGAAAATGGGAGTCGAGCGACTTCTCAAGCAGCGCATTTCCGAAGTGCAGGGTGTCGAAAATATCGGCTAATCCGGTATTGCAATGGACTATAACCAAACAGAAGCGGCAAGTCCGACCTTATTCAAAAAGGGGAAATTTCGTGAGGAATCACCATGGCGCTCATGGTGGTCAAAGGCGACTTTCCTGGGGTCGTGCTGGGCAAGCCTTTTTATACTGTTTCTTATCGAGGCGGCGGCATTTTACCTCGTCGAACCCCGTCTTGCCCATATTGACCATCGGATGTCCCTTGCGGTGGGTATTGCCATGGGTTTCTTCTTTCTCGTACCATTTATTGGGTTGAGTCTCATTACCGCTACGACGCTCACCGGCATCGATCTTCTTTACCCGCAGAGGATCACCTCCATAACTATCGCGGTGCTTTTCTCGATTGCGCCAACGCTGGCCCAGATTCTTGGCCTCGAACGGAACCGTCTTAGAACATCATTTATCAAGGTTAATAATGCCCTTACCAAAGCGCAGTGGCGGCGTATCCGGGGCGACCGGGTCGTGGTATTACTTCCGCACTGTCTTCAGATTGACGTCTGCAATCGAAAACTTACCACCGATGTCAATAATTGCCTGCGCTGCGGCAAATGTCCCGTCAGCCAGCTTCTGGAACTCGGAGAAAAATATGGATTACACCTCGAAATAGTAAACGGCGGATCGGTGGCGCGCAGTCGCGTCGCCGCATTTCGGCCAACCGGCATCGTCGCCGTGGCGTGCGAACGCGACCTGACCTTCGGCATCCAGGATGTCTACCCGGTTCCCGTATACGGCATCATCAATGACCGTCCGAACGGTCCGTGCGTAAATACGTGCGTGGATATGGCGATGGTCGAACAGGCGATAAGGTTTTTTAGGAAGCCCGTATAACAAATTTTCCCACAGGCCAAAGAAGGGGAGTGAGAGTATTACCTCTCGCACCAGAAAATTTCTTGCTCGCAAAAATTTGAAATCTTGCCGTTGTTAATCTACATAAATCTTATCGATATTCGATACGATTTTCTGCCCTGCTTTATAGTTTCGGTACCAGTCGGCATAGGTTGACTGTTGCGTCCGGTTCATAATCCGCCCGATGAGCGCTTGGACCGGCGGCGTTCCCCAGGGCGCCGCAACGACCGGTCCTTTCCAAAGGGGTCGAACAAGGAAATAGCCGCCGTTATTTTCGATGAGTTTTGATCGCTTGCCGACCGGCAGTGCGAACGCGACCGCCGCGACTTTGGTATCGACGCCGATGCCGGGAATATTGCTCATTCGCGTAACGGTATCCGTAACGCCGGAAACGACCTGAGCGGAGTCGGTCTTTTTAAGGTTGGCAAGGGGTGTATTTTCAGGGATACCCGCGCTCCACGCCTCGGCCGCGTTGCGGATAGCCTGTCGGCGGAGTGAATCTAAAAGAATAGGTACAATACGCCGTTTGACCGCCCAAAACGGTGGAATTCCCTTGGCAACGCGCTGCTTTACGCTAAAGAGGAAAAAAGCCGACGAGTTCTCCAGACGTTCGGATATGTTGTCGCTCTCCTTTTCTGCACCTAAGAGAAAATGACCTAATCCGGTGACGAAACCGATGCCGGGAATCGGGCTGTTACGGGGGAAGAGCCCAGTCGAATCAAAAATAATCGAAGGATCGTTCTTCGCCGCCTCCTCGGCGGCTTTGCGAAATCCGACATCTTCCATCATCTTGCGAAGCGAGTCCGCCTTTTCCTGGAGGGCGTCCATTGTTTCGCCGGTGGGAATGATCTTACGGAGAATTTGACGTGCCTTGACCATCTCGACTCCGTCGCGTTTTTCCCGTTTTTCGACTAAAATAAGATGATAACCGGAACGCGTTTTAATCGGATCGGAGATCGTGCCGGTATCCAGTTTGAACGCGACGGAATCGAATGCAGAAGCCCTGGAACCGCGTTTGAACCAGCCGAGATCGCCGCCATTTGGGGCCGATACGTCATCATCGGATGAAATTTTCGCTTCTTCGGCAAATGCCTCTGAACGTGGAATATCCTTCTCGCCGAGAATCTTATTCTTGAGGTCCGCCAGCTCTTGATAGTAGGTCTGCTCGTCGCGCGCAGTCGGCGTCTTCAAGATCCGGACGGTGTAAAGATCGACCTGCTCCTCGGACTTGAACGCATCGCGATGGTCGGCATAGTATTTTGCCATATCGTTTTCGGTTATTTTTGATATGTCAACATTGACGGTATTGCTTTTTAAAGCGGCATATTCGAAAACGGCTTTTTCATTCTGTTCCTTATAGAGGTATTCGACCTCAACTCTGGTGGGCAGGAGCGCGGCGTCGAGAAGAGTTTCCAGTTTCTGGGCCGGTAGGATCATCTGGCTTGCCTGCTCTTCGAGCTGACGCAGTCCCGTATTGTATTCGTAGGCGCGCGGGTCGTTCAGGAACGCAACAAACTTTGAAGTGTCGAACACGCCGTTCGTTCTGAACATCGAGGCGGTATCTACGCCCGGAGGCGGATTATGTACAAGATAGTCGAAGACTTCATCCGCGGAACCAAAAAGATCGGCCTTTTTGTAATAGTCGTTCATGAGGCTCTGATTGACGGTGCGTTCCCACACTTCCTGCGGGAGCATATGCAGCTGATCTTGGTCTTCGGTAGCGCCGTGTTCGAGCCGTTGGCGCTCATTGGTAACTTCGCGGTCGAAAAAATTCAACGGTATTTCTCTGCCGTTGATGGAGCCGGCCGTTTGGATCTTTATTCCACTGGATCCACGATTCATGCCCCAGTTGAGAAAAATGGTTCCGATAACAAACGAAAGCAGGATGATGATCATGATCGGGAGGGTCCACTCGCGAATTTTGCTGATCATAGGCGGTTCAATCTGCTCCTTACTGATTGATTGTTCTTGGAAAAGTTATCGCAGTGCGCCGCCGAAAGGCTGCCGGGGTTTCAGCAGTGCCGTATAGGCGTTGTTATTCGTCAAATAGCCGATAGCCGTTTTCAACTGCCGATCGTCGGAGAGCTTCCACCGCCAGAAGTGTTCATCATCTTGGCCGTACTGGCGGATGAGCAACGCCTCAGTAAGATACTTCCTGATATCGCGTTCGTTCCCCGCGATCTCCCGCTTACTTTCGCGAGAAAGGAGGGTATCGATGGCAGCGGACGTTTTTTTCAGGTCGATAATTTCCCGTTCGGTCCAGTTGGGTTTCGCCCCGGGGATCTCAAACCGTGTTGCCTCCGAATCGGTGGAATCCTTCATGAGGCGGCTCGCCCGCTTGAATTCATCGAATCTCGATTGCGCAATACTCTGATATGTAAATTTTATCGAATCAAGATAATGGTAGAAATCCCGCATGATTTCATCGTCTACAATAATCTTCTCGTGGCCGATACGATTTTTTTCAGCCAACCGCGGATATTCGAGATTGGCGAACTGAAAGAAGGCATCCTTGCTGAACAGCGATCGAGCCACTTCATCGGGCATATCCATGCGAACTACCGTGTCGGGGATGATGCCGCCGCCGCCGGAAACTGCACGGCCACTGTTTGTCAAGTAATGCATCGTGTCTTTGGGAGAGGGCGTTTTCGCATGCTTGACCGAATCGCTTTCCTCGCTGTCGCCACCTTGATCAGCGTCATTCTCCTCGGCGAGGCTTCCGCGGACGCCGTTTTCAGGGCGGTTGATGCATCGTCCCGACGGGGTATAGTAAAAGGCGGTAGTGAGCTTGAGATGGTGATTCGGATCCTCGGGGATAGGCAGCACGCTTTGCACCGAACCTTTGCCGAAGGTGGTATCGCCCACGATAACGCCGCGATCCCAGTCCTGAATCGCACCAGTAACGATTTCCGACGCGCTGGCACTCGCATAATTGACCAGTACCGCCATCGGAATGGAGAGCGGTAGCACTGGGTCGCTCTCGGATTTCAGCTCGTTGTCCTGATCTGAAGTCCGGCCGTGCGTGGAAACAATCAGCTTACCACGGGGCAAGAATTTTTCCGCGACCGATTTGGCCTGCGGCAGAAGGCCTCCCGGATCGAATCTGAGGTCAAATACAAGGCCTTTGATGTTTTTCTTGAGCAGCTCCCGTATTGCCTTTTCCACTGCATCGCCAGCGTCCACCGAGAACGTGGCCAAGTTGATGTAACCGATTGAGCTGTCAAGCATACCGTAATAGGGAACTGCTTTGATCTGGATGATTTCACGTGTTATGGTATAGGCAATATCCTTGGATTCGCCTTTGCGGCGGATGGTAATCGATACTTTGGTGCCGGGTGCTCCACGGAGCTTCGAAACCGCCTTGTCGATCGAAATGCCTGCCGTTGATTTGCCGTCAATCTGGATTATCTGATCTCCGGATTGAATTCCGGCGCGCGAGGCCGGCGTACCAGCAATGGGCGTTTGTACCGTCAACACCTTGTCGCGTATGGAAATCTGAATGCCAAGCCCGCCGAACTGGCCCTCGGTATGTATCATTAGGTCGGTATACTGTTCGGCATTTTCGTACGTCGTATGCGGATCGAGAATCCGCAGCATCCCCGTTATCGCATAATCAGTAAGCGTATCAACTTGGATATCCTCGACATACCTCTGATGAATCAGCAGGGCGACATGTTCCATCCGGGTTATATCCAAATAAAAATTATCGTTTTCGCTGACCGCGTTTGAACCGTCTATCAGCAGGCCGGAAAAAACTATGAAAAGAACAGCCATGCCGATGATATGCGACTTATTTAGAAAACGATTATTGTTATTTGTCATCACTTTAAGCTCCTGAGAATAATTACCGAAAGAATATGACCGGAATTACCCGGATGGAATTTACCCCGTGCATCATCCGCACAGGGATTTCTTTTGGATTAAAAATGGAGTTTAAAATACATTATGCAATAGAAGGTCCTCGATAAGTTGCATAAAATCTACCTTAAACCGGCCGGCAATTTCAGGCTCAAGGGTGTTTCTAATACTCCCGGTCGGGGCGCCGGAACAGCCTTCGCCTTTCGGCTAATCCCCGGGTGTACGGTAATTTTCAATCCGCATATGGAGGGCGCTTCGTGACTGATATCCGCTCCATGATGAAAGCAACAACCATGCGATTAATAGAAGGGAAAAAGTTTACGATCCAGAGATCCTACCATGCAACAGGAGGTTATCGGATAGCCGGGAAGCAGGACGATAAAGTAGTTTTATTCAAGCACTAACAACCGATTGGCAGAACTATGCCATTCCCGATGAGCTCTTAATGATCGCAAGCAAGCGGATGGTGCAGATGATGACGACGCTTCATCCGCCAGTAGGGTAAGAAAATGCTCAGTGCAACCGACCTCGCTATCGTGCATGCACGATAGCGAGCTGAGAAAGATTGTGCTGCAAAAGATACGAAAACGCCCTGCAGAAACGTAGTAGTATACAAATCAACGGGAGAGGTGTTCGGAAAAGGTTGATCCATGATGAACGGAATGTTTACAGATCGGGTAAAGAAGGTGATGCAGATTGCCCGGGAAGAGTCCATACGCCTAGGTAATGACTATGTAGGAACGGAGCATCTGCTGCTCGGCCTCATCAAGGAAGGTGACGGCGTCGCCGTGGCGGTGATGCGCAGCATGGGGGTCGATCTTGACGATCTTGCCTCGACCATCGAAAAGACCATTACCTCAAGCGGCGGCATGATGACCATCGGCCAGATGCTGCCTTTTACGCCGCGAGCGAAGAAAGTGCTGGAAATAGCTGCGAATGAGGCTCGATCGATGTCGCACAAGTATATCGGCACAGAACACCTGCTTCTCGCGCTCATGAAAGACACCGAAGCGGCGGCGGCAAACGCCATGGCGGCGGCAGGTCTCGACTATGAGCGTGTCAAGGAGGAGATCAACAGGATCCTGCGGGGCGGCGAGTCACCCGGCGGCGCTTCGAAAGAAAAAAGTAAAACGCCGTTCCTGGACCATTTCGGACGTGACCTGACCGTGCTCGCGCGCGAGGGCAGGCTCGACCCGGTTATCGGCCGTGAAAAGGAGATCGAACGTGTCGTGCAGATCCTTTCGCGGCGAAAGAAGAACAATCCGGTCCTGATCGGCGAACCCGGCATTGGCAAGACCGCAATTGTCGAGGGACTTTCCCAGAAAATCGTTGAAAAAAATATTCCGCAAGTCCTGGAGAACAAGCGGGTGATCAATCTCGACATGGCATCCATGGTCGCCGGCACCAAGTATCGCGGACAATTCGAGGAACGTCTCAAGGCGCTCATGGTCGAGCTGGACAAAAACGACAACATCATCATTTTCATTGACGAGTTGCACACCATCGTCGGTGCGGGCGGATCCGAGGGAAGCCTCGATGCCTCGAACATCTTCAAGCCGGCGTTGTCGCGCGGAGAGATCCAGTGCGTGGGTGCAACGACGCTCGACGAGTACCGCAAATATATTGAAAAAGACGGTGCGCTCGCACGGCGCTTCCAGACCATCATGGTCGATCCGCCGAATGTCACTGAAACAATCCAGATCCTTGCCGGGTTGCGTCACCGCTACGAAGATCACCACAAGGTAACCTACACGGAGAAGGCGATTGAGACGGCGGTGAAACTTTCGGACCGCTATATCTCGGACCGTTTCCTTCCGGATAAGGCCATCGATGTGATCGATGAAGCGGGCGCCCGCAAGCGTCTTTCCAGCATGGAGATTCCCAGCGAGATCCGCGATATCGAGAAGGAGATCGCCGATGTGGTGAAGGAGAAGGAGACGGCGGTCGAGCAGCAGGAGTTCGAACGGGCAGCGAAACTGCGCGACAAACAGGAGAAGCTGAAGGGCACGCTTCTCGAAAAAAAAGCGCTCTGGCGCAAATCCAAGGCCGAGGAACGGCTCCTGGTCGACGAGACCATCATTATAGAGGTCGTCGCGACGATGACGGGCATCCCGCTGTCGCGCCTTGCCGAAGCAGAGTCGAAAAAAATTCTTTATCTTGAGGATGAACTGCGGAAACGTGTTATCGGCCAGGATCCTGCCCTTGAACTGATCGCAAGGAGCATCCGGCGGTCGCGCGCAGGATTGCATAATTCGCGTCGGCCCATTGCCTCATTCATTTTCCTCGGACCAACCGGGGTAGGGAAAACCGAGCTCGCAAAAACTCTCTCCCAAGCTCTGTTCGATACCGAAGATGCGCTTGTGCGTATTGATATGTCGGAATATATGGAAAAATTCGCGGTTTCACGTCTGGTCGGAGCGCCTCCGGGATACGTCGGGTACGAGGAGGGCGGCCAACTCACCGAAAAGATCCGCAAGAAACCGTATTCGGTTATTTTGCTGGACGAAATTGAAAAAGCCCATCCAGATGTTTTCAACTTGCTGCTGCAGATTCTCGATGATGGCATTCTTACGGATTCCTATGGCCGCCATGTGAATTTCCGCAATACCATCATTATCATGACTTCTAACGCTGGAACCCGCGACGTCAAGAAAGCCGGCACCGTCGGTTTCGGTAAAGCGACCGGTGAAAGCGATTACGAGTCCATGAAATCCAAGGTCATGGACGAGCTCAAGAGAATTTTCAATCCGGAATTCTTGAACCGGGTCGATGAGGCCGTGGTTTTCTTCGCGCTCGGAAAGAAGGAAATCGCGCAGATCGTCGAAATCCAGCTCAGAGATGTCCAGAGCCGCCTGATAGACCGTAATATTACGTTGAAGATTTCCCAAGAGGTGAAGGATTACATCGTCGAACAGGGATTTGATCCTATCCTGGGTGCCCGTCCGCTTCGCCGCGCGATCCAGCGACTCCTCGAAGACCGGCTGGCCGAAGAATTCCTGGGCGACAAATTTCATGACCGCGACACCATCAATGTCGAGCTCAAGAATAACGCCATTACTTTCGCGAAAGTAGTCCCCGCGCCGGATGAAACCGCCTGATGCAATCAGTGATTGAACTCAGTCGCGATTTTACCATGCACGTGCGGTTGCCCGACGCGGGAGGCGTGAATCTTCCTTTATTTTCAGAGCCTGCTCCTGCTGTTGGAAAATATTTACTAAAGGTTATTATTGTACTATGAAAATATGTCAGACAGCGATGCTGCTTTTTTCATTCTGGTTAGCCGCAGCGTCGGCCACTGCCATTGATGCGCCTGCGGGGAATGCTTCTGATACTGCTGTCGCTGTCCCCAAAGCCTCCTCTCCGGACTCGGCCAACGATTCATCCGCTTCTTCCTCGACCACGACGAACGAATCACCGAAACGGGCAAAGGTGCTTGATACACTTATCATCAAAGGACTTGCCGTCAATGCGCCAAGCGTCATTCGCAACAATATCGGATTTCGACGGGGCTCAAAGCTGTCGCCTGCGGAGGTGAAGGAATCCATCAAAAAACTCTACGGACTCGGTCTGTTCCGATCAATCGATATGTTTGTCGTCGCGGAAACCGACACCTCTGCATCGCTTCTCCTCAAGGTTGAGGAGTTTCCCCTGTGCGAAGGAATCGAATGGAGCGGACTGAAAAAAATAAAGCAGAAGGACCTTGAGGAGAAGCTGGGGTTGAAACGCGGGCAGATCGTTTCCGACAATGCCATTTTCCATGCGAAAAGTTATGTGAAAGATGAATACGCGAAAAAGGGATACCTGTTTGCCGATGTACAGATTGAACAGGCTGCGGGCAAGGCGCCCGGCAACGTTCTTCTGAAGATCAAGGTGAAAGAAGGCAATTCGCTTCGTATCAAGAGCATTTCGTTCCTCGGAAATATCGAGGTACCCTCGAAAAAACTTAAGAGTAAATTCAAAACTAAGGAGAAACGGTGGTGGCGAAGCGGGGAATTCAATGAGGAGGAGTATCGCGCGAATCTCGACACGCTGGTCATGTATCTCAACGACCTCGGGTATCTCGACGCTTCCATTATCAAGGACAGCATCTGGTACTCCGCCTCCGGAACGGACATCTACATCGCCATTACCGTATCCGAGGGCCGCAAGTCCTATACCGGCGCCTTCTCTTTTTCCGGCAATTCGGTAATTCCAACCGATTCCTTGATTGATAAGATTGTCCTCAAGGAAGGCCAGCCGTTCAAGAAAAGCCAGTATGAAATGTCGAAGTACTTTATAGAAAACGCCTATCGTGAAGCGGGCTACCTGTGGGTGCAGGTTGATGACCGCAAACGTTACCGGGGAGATACCGTCGATGTAGCGTTCAGTATTTATGAAGGGAAGCCGGCAATTGTCCGGAAAGTTAACATAACGGGAAACTATAAAACGCGGGAAAAGGTCATTCGCCGGGAAATCGACCTTTTGCCCGGTCAGCGATACCGCCAATCGCTCCTGATGTCGAGCCGCCAGCGGTTGATGGCCCTGAACTTTTTTACTGACGTCAAACCTGATATCACCCCGAACAACGACGGTACCATTGATGTCGTTTTCGACATCACGGAAAAGGAAAATATCGGAACCTTCCAGGTAGGCGCCGCTTACAGCCAGGTTGACGGTTTCGTGGGAACAGTTTCGCTTGGTATTCCGAACTTCCGGGGGGAGGGCGAAGACCTGAAGGTAAACGTCCAGTACGGGACCAACAGCCGCGGTATCGATCTCGGCTTTACGGAGCCTTGGGCATTCGAATCGCCGACATCGCTATCGGGCGAGGTATTTTACAACTGGAGCGTGCCGATTCTGGGTACCACGACCCCCGATACCATGCAAAGCAAGGGGTTTCAAGTCGGCGTTGGCCGTTCCAGGCTTGCGTGGCCCGACAACCACTGGTCGATTGACGGTACGTACCGATTGAGTTATGAAATGTCGACCTACTACGCCGATACCACCTCTTCGCCGCTGGTCAAAGTTCTGCGTGATGGTATCCTGAGCCGTTTTACGGTGACCCTCATGCGGTATGACCTTGATATGCCGCAATTTCCTAACAGCGGTTCAAAGCTTATCATCATGCCGCAAATCGCCGGGCTCGGGGGCGAATTCGATTATTTTAAAGGGACCGTGGAATATGATCATTATTTCCCGCTTCTGGACCGGCTCGTGCTCGGGTCGACCAGCAAGGCAGGTGTTATCCAAACGATCAACGATGGCCCCGTTACGATTACAAGGAACGATCTCTTTAAAATCGGCGGTGTGTACGGGGACGCCTATCTCCGGGGTTACAGCGAATATTCCATCGGCGGCTTTTACAACGCTCCGCAAAACGGGTTATCGATGTTCGCGTCGACGCTTGAACTTCGGTATACGATTCTTCCCCAGACGCTCTACTTCGGCCTGTTCACGGATGTCGGTAATACCTGGGCAAGCCTCTCCCAGATTGATTTGGGCGATTTGTACGAGGGAGTCGGCTTCGGAGTGCGGGTCAATATTCCCATGATGGGCATCTTGGGCTTCGATTTCGGCTTCCCGCTTGATGCCAACCCGAAAGATGTTTTCGGCAGCAAACCGGGCGGGATGCAATTGCATTTTCTCATGAATAAGGGATTTTAAAGTGAACAAAGCAATGCCATGCGACGCTCTGAAAATAAAGGAACGCGATTAGCGGTACTCCGATGACCCGGATTATCATGACAAATTCATATTTCAATTTTTCGCAGGGGTGCACGGAGTGTGCCCGCAACCAAAGGGAGGGTTTATGCGTAAAAGTAGTATTATTACGGCAATGGCCGTAGGTATTGCGGCGTTGTCGGCTTCGGCGCAGCTTAAAATGGGCTATGTCAATTCGGAAATCATACTCAGCAAGTATGCGGGTACCAAGGAGGCTCAGGACAAGTTCAATAAAGAACAGGCCAAGTGGGAACAGGAAGGGTCGCAACGTAAGAACGAGGTGACGGCTCTCAAGGACCAGATCGACAAGCAGAGCCTGCTCCTTTCCGCCGAGCGCAAGAAAGAGCTCGAAGATTCGCTCCAGCAGAAGTATATCCAGTACCAACAATTTCTCCAGGATAAGTTCGGCCAGAAGGGCGAAATTTATACCAAAGAGGAGGAACTGATGAAGCCCATCATTGACAAGATTAACTTGATTATTCAAAAGATAGCCAAGGATGAGAACTATGATTTCATCTTTGATGCTCGAGCCAGCGGCGTGGTGTATGCAATGCCCAAGTACGATTTAACCGAACGCGTCCTGCTTCTGCTGAACAAGGAGAAATAGCAGTGAAACTTTCTGCGATTGCCGCGCGGATCGACGTCTCACTACCTCCAGGGGCCGAAAATCGCGAAATCTTCGCAATCGTATCCCCGCAGAACGCGGACGAACGGCACATTACTTTTGTTTCTCGGAAGGAGTATCGCGTAACAGCGGAAGCAAGCCGTTGCGCGACGGTGATCGTTCGGAAAGGGGAGTCCATTCCCGGCAAGATTTCGCTGGAAACTGAGGACCCCTATGTCGCCTATGCCAAGGTGGCACAGCTTTTCGAGGATACTAGTTCCCCATGGGGAGCCGGTATCGACATTTCGGCAATTATCGACCCGTCGGCGCGGGTGGCCGCTTCGACTGTCATCGGTCCGCTCACGGTGGTGGGCGCCGATGTCATGATCGGCGCAGAGTGCATGATCGGTGCAGCCTGCGTAATTGAATCAGGGACGACGATCGGCGAAGGGTGTCGCATCGATTCCGGCGCAATTATCCGCCGTCAGTCCGTGATCGGCAATCGCGTCATTATCCAATCCGGCGCTGTCATCGGAAGCGAAGGATTCGGCAACGCCCGGGAGAATAACCGTTACCTCCGCATCCCGTGTTTCGGCACGGTAGTCATCGAGGATGACGTCGAAATTGGCGCTGGTACCACCATCGATCGGGGGAGCTTTGATCCGACTATCATACGCCGAGGGTCAAAACTTGACAATCTGATCCACATTGCCCACAATGTCATTATCGGCTGCGATACCGCAATCGCGGCACAGACTGGCATCGCAGGCAGTACCACGGTCGGAGACCGGGTGATCATTGCCGGCCAGGTTGGATGCACCGGCCATATCGAGATCGGTGGCGATGCGTTTATCGCCGCCAAAGCCGGCGTCTCAAAGAGCGTGAATCCGGGCGCAAAAATTACCGGGTATCCCGCCCGCGACTTGATTGCCATGCGAAGGATCGAGGCCTGCCAGGCGCAATTACCCGATCTTTTAAAAGAGGTAAAACGCCTGCGGCGAGAATTAGAGGAATTAAAAGGAAACTTTAAGGATTGTAAACTTGTAAAATAAAAGATATGAGCGTTCCCATTTTACCTCTATCCGGGCAACTCCTCCGAACACGTTAGCGCAAACTCTATAATCACTCTCACACCACCCTACAGTTTCCAGCCCTGGGACCCTGCAAAATTTTGTATTTTTTATGCTCTTGGATTGGAATGAATTTTGTATATCAAAAAGCGCATCATTATTTATAATAGAAAGGAAAATTCGGGGATATGGGAATGCAACATACGATCGGCCGGAGTATCTCGCTTTCGGGAGTAGGTCTGCAAACGGGTGTTTCTTCGACCGTAACACTCTATCCGGCTGAGGAAAATTACGGGATCAAGTTTATCCGGACCGATATCGCGAATTGCCCCGAAATCGAAGCGGATATCGATAATGTCGTTGATCTTCGCCGCGGAACGGCGGTCGGCAAGAGAGACGTCACGGTCCATACCACGGAACATTGCATGTCCGCACTCTGCGGAATGCAAATTGATAACTGCCGCATCGAAGTGCATGCCCCCGAGCTTCCGCTCATGGACGGAAGCGCCAAGCCATATGTCGAGTTGATCCAGGCGGCCGGAGTCATCGAGCAGCGGGCTGTACGCGAATACATTATCATCGACGATCCTATCGTATACACAAAGGGAGATGTTGCCATCGGCATTCTGCCCTCCCAGTCATTCTGCGTGACAGTCATGATTGACTATAAGCATCCTGCGCTCGGCGCCCAGCATACGACCCTGTTCAGGATCGATGATTATGCCAAGGAATTCGCGCCCGCCCGCACCTTTTGTTTCCTCTCCGAAGTAGAGGCGCTCCGTGAGCAGGGGCTCATCAAAGGCGGAACGCTCCAAAGTGCGGTGGTGGTGCAGGATGTCGACCTGACCGACGAACAGATGGAGGGGCTCCGTTCCCTGTTTCATGAGCAGGGGCCGCTGATGCGCGGCACCAACGGTTTCTTAAATAATGCGGAGCTCAGATATGTTAACGAGCTGTGCCGCCACAAGGTAGTCGACCTGATGGGCGACCTCTATCTTCTCGGCAAACCGCTCCTGGGGCACCTGCAGGCGGCACGAACCGGTCATGCGGCAAATATCGCACTGGCGAAGATGATTCGGGCCTATGTGAACGACCGCCGGAAAAAGATGGAAGGGGCGGAGATCAACTGGCAGGAGATCACGAACTTGCTGCCCCATCGCTACCCGTTTCTCATGATCGACAAAGTGGTTACCATCGATCCCGGAAAAAGTATCGTTGCGCTGAAGAATGTTTCATTTAACGAGCCATTTTTCCAGGGACATTTTCCGGCGAATCCCATCATGCCGGGAGTGCTGCAGATCGAAGCAATGGCGCAGGCAGGCGGCATCATGGAGCTGTACGCGCGCAAACTCCGGTCTAAATCACCCGGCCAGGAGCAGACTATTCTCTTCATGGGCATCGATAAAGTTCGTTTTCGCGGTATGGTGCGGCCGGGCGATATATTGAGGATTCAGGTGACTATCCTGCAGAACCGACGTGATATCATTCGCTTTCGAGGCGAATGTTTTGTAGAAAATAAGATTGTCTGCGAAGCCGAACTCATGGCCATGTTGGCGAATAAAAAAACATAGGAAATTAATCAGGAAAATCCAGGAGATCTCATGGCTGCCGAAATTCACCCGACCGCTATCATCGATAGCCGCGCCCGCATCGGTGATGGCGTATCAATCGGTCCGTATACGGTTATCGAGGGGGATGTCGAAATCGGGGACCGCAGTGTGATCGGGCCGCACGTCGTTATCGCGGAATATACCCGTATTGGCCGTGAGTGCCGCATTTTCAGTGGCGCCAATATCGGGCAGATTCCGCAGGATATAAAATTTGCTGGAGAGAAATCCCTTCTTCGCATCGGCGACCGTACGACAATCCGCGAATTCTGCACGCTTAACCGGGGCACGGCCGCAACCGGCGAAACCGTGATCGGCAATGACTGCCTGCTTCTTGCCTATTCTCACGTTGGGCACGATTGCGTGATCGGCGACCACTTCATCAGCTCCAACAACCTCGCAATGGCAGGACATGTCCGTGTCGGCAGCAATGTGACAATCGGCGGCGTTTGCGCTATTCACCAGTTCACGCAGATCGGCGACTACTGCATGATCGGCGCTTTTTCATTTATCACTCAAGATGTCATACCTTACGCCCTCACTGCCTTTGGCCCGGTCCGAATTATCGATATTAACCGGGTGAAGCTCGAACGGTGCAATTTCACGCCTGAACGAACGCAGGAAATCCGGCGAGCATTCCGGGTGCTTTTCCGAAGCGGTCTCCAGCTGGATTCGGCTCTATTAGAGCTTACGAACAGGTTTCCCGACAACGAGGATGTGAAACGGATCATTGCATTTGCCCGGGCCAGTAAGCGCGGATTAGTGCGCATGCAAACATCAGCCGCACTAGCACTATAAAAGTGTAATATTTGTGATTGAGAATAAATAGTTAATATGTCGCATAATACATATTATGTAAACTATCGCAAGTTTTATTGTCCGCCGCATGGTTTTAAGCCTCTCTCCTCTGAGCATTTAACTGAGTAATTGCAGTCTTTCAAGCAGAATCATGGTGTAACCGGCAATCACCGGAACGGCGATGTTATCGTTAATCGTGAGGCTTGGTGAGAATCGCAACGGAATAAGTTCAAAAACCGTAATTACCGTAGAAACCACAACCGTTGAAATCAGCGATGTCCTCCCCCCACATGCATCCAAAAGTCCCGGAATCGCTGGAAACGCCCCATAAAATAGAACGATACAAACAATGAAGCAGGCGATCGAGCCTTCAAGTGATTTTTTTCCGATTTTTATTCGACCGAAGCGTATGCCGACAATCGCGGCCGCGGCATCGCCGATGATAAAAAGCGTCAACGCGATGAAAGAGATGGAACGATGACCCTTGAACAGAATGCAACATAAAAACGCCGCACCGATAACCCAGGTGGATCCGCTGATTTTACTGCACAGTTCCTCCTTTCGCATCATGGAGCCGAACGCCGAAAGCACGAGTTTTTGAATGAAAGGATTTCTGAAGCGAAAAATTTCCACAATCATGGAAACGGCAAAAAGAACGAACAGCACAATCGGCATGAACAATGGCGGGAACGACCATCTTGGCCCGTACAAGATGCCGATCGGCATGAGCAGGGCGATAAGATGAAGCAGCTTTCGTTGAATTTCTTCCCTAGGAATTTCCATTAAGAGTCAATAGGTAATTGATTATTATTTAAAACTATAGCACGATAGTTAAAAGAAAACTTCGCGATCACTATCTTCGAAGTCAACAGTGGAATGTCAAAGGTCTTTAAAATACGTTACGGGATCATCGGCTAACAGGGGGAAACAGCTGGAAGCCGCTCGAAAAAAAAGCTCTGCCACGGGGTCATTCCATGGCAGAGCTTCAATACTTGAATGATATTATTATTGAACCCTGAGCAGCTTAAGGCGCTTGTCGAAATTGGTCGCCTTCATTCGCACGATGTACACGCTTGATCCCATCGAGGCCTCACGACCCTCGGAGCAGTTCCACGCCACCGTATAGTGACCGGCCTGGTACTTCCCGCTCGCGAGTTGCTTCACCAGACTCCCCTTCAGATCGTAAACATTGATCTCTATCGCCTGCTGCGATTCGCCGGCTATCGAAGGCACATCGAACGATATCTTCACCGAACCACGGAACGGATTCGGATACGCCTGCGTCAGATCGAACTTCGTGATCAGATAACCACCGGAAACGGTCATTTGCCCTTGGAATACAGCGCCGGCTTTATACGCCACTGACGATCCATTCGAGGACTGGAATTCGAGCGGATATTCACTACTCCCATCCCATAGCTTGAAGGTCACCGGCTCTCCCGAGGCAAGACCATCCTTTTGCTTTACCATCGGGTTTTGGCCGCAGACCACAAAGGCCGCAACGCCCTTGAGTATTGTCCCGGATCCCACGAGACTCCCCGAAGCGTCAAAGGCGCCGATCTCGCTCAGGTCCGGAACCAGCTTTCCGCCAATGGTCACCTGCTTCACCAGAATTGGGTCAAAATTCCCAGTGGATGCATGAATTGCATAGTGATGAGGTTTCGGCAGGTTAAGCATCGGCTTGAATTTGCTTGCAACCCGCTTCGCTACCCCGGTATCCGGCGTCGGGTAGAAAAAAGTGTCTATCGGGTAAGGCACCTGTACATAATATCCCTGCCCGACATGCATAACGCCGATACTGTTAATCCCCTGAGACGGCTCATAGATATTGAGGGAGTTGTTCTCGACAACCAAAGGAAACTCACCCTGCCACGGGAGACTGGCAAGCGCATGCGTAATTGAGTCGTCAGTCTGGGGCAGGTAGGCGATCTGGTTCCAAAAATCACCCGGCGTCAACATCGGTACATTTGTATGAGCATAATCTACCGAAGTACCCTGCACATTAAGAGTATCGGGTACATCGGTATAAATTTTGAATGCCTTGCTGATGAGTGAGTCCGGCAGTTGACTGTTGGGAAAAGTGTTAATATTCTTATGAGGCCAGTACATATAGCCAACGCCGGGCATTGTAGTATCATACACTTCGAAATTAGTGTCTAAGCCGCCCTTTCCGCTACTATCCCTTTTGAACACCGCTGCCACCGAGTTGTTGTAAGGAAAGAGATTAAATGAAATCAAGTTCCATCCCTTAGCAAGCGGAATCTTCTGCGTTTTCACTGTTGGCGTATCCTGATAGGCGCCGACATCGGGCCATGGAAAAGTGCTGACATTGGTACCCCAGAAATCGGTAATGGTACCATTTATACCGTTTGTGTCGTTTACACGGATACCCGTTTCAAAGCACGACGAGGGTTCTTTCAGCGGGTAGCACAATTTGGCGGATGAGATTTCATTGTTTAAAGCTCCATTGGCTGCTTTCCCGGGATTTGCAATGTTGGGGTTGGCAAGGATGGGAGCGGGGTCAAGAGCCACAAAATTGCTTTGAGCAGTATCGGAGGATTGGGCCAGGTCATAATAACAGTTGTGACTGCTGAAAGGAGTATCCGAAGGAAAATTAGTCAACCACTCCCACTGGCAAAAAGCCCCTTGGGTATTACTATTTTGAGATCTTGTAAGAAAAATATTATTAATAAAAAAATCCCGTGGAAAGGTAGGCATGTTCTGCCAATTATTAGCACACCCGAAATACATTCCGGTGTCATTGTAAAAAACATTATTATAAAGAAGGTTGCCCCCTTTGCCGTCATTCATAACAAGAGGTTGGGGGGCGCCCAAATTCTTACTCAAATAAACTCCCATGCCATCGTTCTGGCTGATATTGTACCGCACGACGGCTAAGGTATCGTTAGGTTTAACAAAAGTTGTATCTAGCGATTGCATGGCTGAGTTAAAAAAACCATCTGGATTATTACAGGAATAATTGTACTGAACGTAAATACGCCCAAAGGGAAGAAGCCCTAAATTGCCGTCAAAATCGATAGCTTCAGCATCAGTAGGCTTCGCAGTATCGCCTGGTGCGAGAATGGTATCCCACCATGCTGTATTGCTTATCGCATTATACTGGATCACAGAGCTCCTTTGTACATCGAGTTCTATTCCAACAAGGGATTTAGTCAAACGTGAACCGTCCGCAATATTTTTATTATTCAAGCCGCAACCTACCGAATCAATAATGTTACCCGAGATTATTGCGCTGTCAAAACCGCCGAATAAATGTATCCCATTGCCCGCTGTACGATAAATGGTATCGCCGATAAATCTCAAATTTGAATCAAGGAGATTGGCTGTTCCATAATTACTTGAATTAACCCCAACGGAATCATTATTAAGGGTGATTCCCTCGCCAAATATGTCGTGAATTTTGCAGCTGTCTATGAGTATGCTGTCCACTGCAGTTGATCTATCAGCGATGATAGAATATTTATACAAAGCGGGAACGTAGTTCTTGCTGCAAGTATGTCCATCAGTCTTTATCGTAATTCCGCCAGTTGCACAAATGCTGACAACTAAATCTACTCCGCTGGGCTGTCCGGTGTCTCCAATGTCGTAGTTGAAACGTGCATATTCTTGAGCCCACCATGGGCAATCGGCTGAATCTATTGGACCATCACTAATGTTCACTAAAGAATCATCACCACCCAAGACTGAATCCACGGCGCACTGCCGTATGGTAATGTCTCTATTATAATAAATAGTGGCCGTGTCGTAATAGACTAATATTCCCCAGCGCCAGTTCAACCATTTAGATCGCTGTTGCGAACCAGGAAGAGGTACAGCAAAATTCTTATTTACGCAACCAAGTGAATCATAATTTTTTGGAATATTGCGAACTTCGATATTTTGAATGGTCCAGTGACTCTGGTTATAAAGAAGGATGGCGGCTGTTCTTGGAAGACCGCTTGCACTGATGACGGGTCTCGCAGTGCTTAGATTTTTAACCACGGTGTCAGTATATGCATCTATGACAACTGGCCGTTTACCCTGGAAAGTACCTGTATCATGAGGACAAACAAAACCGTAAATCTTCTTATATGGTTTTTTATTTTTCTCATAAGGGGGCATAAAGGTATCGGTCGGTTTGGCTATAGACGTTGTGCCCCGAGCTATGAGTATAGTATCGCCGGAAGTATCGTTAAGGTTGTTTATGCTTTTAACACTTTGCCATGCATTCGTCATAGAGCTACCGTTATTGCTTCCGGTAGTAAGAGCTGGGTTTATATAATATTTCTTCGCTTCCGCACTGAATACCATCACCATCACTGAAACAAAGAAAACGGGCACGCAAAGATATTGCTTTAAGCTGCGCATACAATCCCCTTTCCGTGGGTGTGTGGGATTAAGAATTGAGTTTAAAGAAAAAAGTAAGACACTGTTAACAAATGTAATGCGCAAACATATTTTCTTTCATCGATGATCATTATTTTTTCATTAAGCCTCCCCTCTCCCTCACCCCTACCGCGCCTCTTCTATCCGTAAATGTTATAGGTTTAAGAAATTAATTTTAGAAAAGATGATAAAATATCGTAAGGTAATATAATGCGCAAATATTTTCTCTTCCATCGATAATCATTATTTTTTCATTAAGTCACTCCTCCCCCCTCTCGCCTCACCTCTGCCACGCGCAAACAGAAACGCAGGCGTCGCGTCTTCCCCTCTCCACTCGTGGAGAGGGGACTGAGGGGTGAGGCGGTGAAGCCAGCGCATTCCGAATCCGGCGCACCACCTCATCGATCGAATTCTTGACCTCCCTATTAGTAAACCTGATCAACCGCAAGCCCTTTTGGTTCATCAGGAATGTTCTTAAAGAATCATAATCCAGCTTCACGGCATGTACGCTGCCGTCAATCTCAATGACAAGACGCCCTTCACTGCAATAAA
>Ga0181518_10000690_pt1 | contig 36394 bp, 31 predicted proteins | sample PEATcosm2014_Bin_28_FD_119751 | JGI IMG/M metagenome (GOLD analysis project Ga0181518, IMG submission 119751) | Peatland microbial communities from MTU Mesocosm Facility, Houghton, MI, USA - PEATcosm2014_Bin01_60_metaG | ecosystem: Environmental > Terrestrial > Soil > Wetlands > Peat | place...
ATGTTGGAGAACCCTTCTTTCACATAGGAAGCGGCGGCGCCGGAGGAGGTCGCTATCACCGAGACGAGCGAGGCTCCGATGGCGTAGCGGATATCAACATGAAAGAAAATAGTGAGCAGGGGTACGAGAACGACGCCGCCACCGAGGCCGGTGAGCGATCCGAGAAATCCGGCGGCGAAGGATACGATGCCCACGGCGCCGGTGAATTCCAGGATGTTGAAGTCCGGGATAGTCATTGACTGTGTGCTAGGTTAACATTTCTTTTCTCAAGGGCATCGAACGACAAGCGCCGGTGCGCGGGAGGAGATATCCATGAAGATGGCGAAACGAATTGTACTGACGGCGCATTGTCGTGGACAGGAGTGCGCGCTCCGGAGGTTTACTGGTTCACCCAGACGACCCGGGCTTTTTTCAACTGCGCGTGCTGCTCCCTGATTTCGCGGGCATAAGCGCCGAGAGAGACCTGTTCTGCCTGCGGGAAATCCGACGCCGGCCTTTCTCCCTGGGCGGTCGTGTAATTTGTGCCGCCGAGTACGCTCTTCTCCTGAGTCATGGGTGTGTACGACGCGTGCGCCTCATGAGTCGGAAACTGGTAGGCCTGGGGTTCAGCGCTGACAGATGCGACGCGCTGCGCAAATGCCGCAGTGGTGCAAAGCAGGCAGAGCAGGAACAGGGTCTTTTTCATCGTAGGGTCTCCGATGGTGGAGCGGGGATCATCCGTCGACACGAAGGCGGGTGTGGCTGCTCCATCGACTATAAGAGCAAGCCCGGTGCCAAACTTTGCCGGGGTGAAATGGCCGTTATTCAAGGGTTGGCGAGGGGTAAGGGCAATTGTTTGCACACTTGTGGGTAGCGGTTGCAATCGGTATTTCAGGGCCAGAATTCAGCCGCCGGGGTTGATTGACGGAGGCGAGCCTGGCTGGTTTTCATCTACACTGGGATCAGGCGGAGGCTATGGACATGCGAACAGCGGTAGGAATCTCTCTGATTTTGCTCGCGGCCACGGTATTGCTGACGACGGCGACGGTGGCGGCTGGTGCGGACTACAAGGTCACTAAAACATGGAAACTGGGCGGCGATGGCTGGTGGGATTATCTGACGGCCGACAGCGATGGACATCGCTTGTTCATTGCGCGGGCCACGCGGGTGATGGTCATCGATACCGAGTCGGGCAAGCAGGTGGGCGAGATTCCGGATACGCAGGGCGTGCATGGCATAGCGCTGGCTGCGGAAATCGGCCGCGGATTCACCAGCAACGGCCGCGAAGATACGGTCAGCGTCTTCGATCTGAAATCGCTGGCGGTCGAGAAGAAGATCAAGGTCGGCAGCGGCCCCGACGCCATTCTGTATGACCCGTTTTCGAAGCGCGTTTTTACTTTTGATGGAAAAGGCCATGACACCACGGCCGTGGATGCGTCCAAGGGCGAGGTGGTGGGCAAGATCGATCTGGGCGGGAAGCCTGAGTTTGCCGCGACCGACGAAAAGGGCACCGTGTTCGTGAATATCGAAGACACGTCGGAATTGGTGGCTTTCGATCCGCAGAAGCTCACCGTGAAGTCGCGCTGGAAGCTGACGGACTGCGATTCGCCGACTGGCCTGTCGATCGACCGCAAAAACCGGCGCCTGTTTGCCGGCTGCAGCGGAAACAAGAAGATGGCAATCGTCGATGCGGACAGCGGAAAAGTGGTGGCGACTCCCGCTATTGGAGAGGGCTGCGATGCGACCGGATTCGATGCCGGGCTTGGGCTTGCGTTTGCCTCGGCCGGAGATGGCACGATCACGGTGATTCGGGAAGATGGCGCGGATAAGTTCAGCGTGGCACAGACCGTGACCACCCAAAAGGGAGCGCGCACCATGGCCGTTGATGCCAAAACGCATCGCCTGTTCACCGTAACCGCAAACGTGGGGCCGCGTCCGGAGAGGAAGATGGAGCCGGATTCGTTCGTGGTGCTGGTGGTGGAGTAGGCTGACCGCATGGTGAGTCATCTGATGGAGGGCCGGGCGTCTCGCCCGTCCAGCCGGGCGGGGACGCCCGGCTCTCCACCAACCAGCGTGGAGCAACCAAGGTAATATTCACGCCGTCACTGTACTAGCCGGCAATCCGCAACAGAAACAGCGCCGACGACAGGCTGAGCACCGGACCAGCGATGCTAAAGACGGCTCTGCCCGCGGCCCCCGGCGTGCCCCCAAAATACGCGTCCAGGATGAATGCCATGGCAGAAGCCGCGCCGACTGGAATGAGCCACGATTTTGGAAAGCGTTTCAGGTTCGGGATGGCGGTAGGCAATAGCCACAAAAAGATGTACCAGAGATTTCGATCGTGCAGCGAAACCGCGAGGTTGTAGCCGCCGCTGCGGTGAAGCGCGAGCCCAAACTGCAATGGACTTACAAAGCTGCCGGTCATCGACCACTGCAGCCCGACCATCGCAGCCAGACTTGCCATCCAACTGGTGAGGATCCAGGCTGCGCTGGAAAGAGAATGATTTCGTGCGCGATTGCCATTTGGATTGTGGTCGGGCAGGTTTGAGAACCGCCAAATTAACAGCCACCAGGCGGCTGTCAGAACCATACTGAAGGGGATGAACGATTCCTTGGTCAGCGCTCCGAGCACGGCAATCAAAGGCAAGGCCCACAGCTCGGACTCCCACAAACTCCACAGCAGAGCTAGCAGGAAGAAGCCTTCGCCGGCATCCACCAGCCCAACCAGGCGAAGATTGGGGACGGCAAAGTTGACCAGGTACAGCAAAGCGCCAACCAATCCAACTGCGGAACGTCCCAGTAGACGGTTCCCGAGAATGACGATAAGAACGGCGGTCCCGGCAACAAACAGGGAGTCGGCAACCAGAAGCCCGAACATCACCGGGTCCCAGGTTGCGACCCGTCCTCGCGCGAGCCAGTAGAAAGGCCTGGCGACCCACGGGACAAGCACGCGGAATCCGCGGTAAAGCTTGTCTGTGGCGTCGAGGTTGGCTGTCCCGGCCACGAGCGACGCGTAGGCTTTCACGTCGCTAAGCCCCGGCGTCTGGCGCGGGTCGAACCGGTTAAGCACGGGATATCCCAGGCCGCAAGCGATCAAGAAGAAAACGCAAAACAGCAACGCCACTCTGACGGTCGAGATTCCTGCCCCATTCTCACCACCGCTTGTCATTACTGTGCCCGACGGCATAATGGCGAAGGTAACGTCAGAGCTTTGACTTTGCAACCTAAAACCGGGCAGATCCAACGGCGAGGCCAACGAAGCGTGACCGACGAATCAGGGCAGGGGGCGATCCCCGGCCAGTTCCCGGCAACTTCGTTTGTCGTCCGAAAGCCGACTGCTTGCAGCAGGTTCAGGCTGGGTCTCCACAGGGATGGGGACGTTGGTGAGGGCAGCTTCGCCCTCAGTTTGCGCCATTTTTTTAGGAGCTTTGGTTTCGTCCGGCTTCAGATTTGCGGATGGCGGAGAAACAGGACGCTCGCTGACTGCCGGAACCGGCGGCGCTGAGACTTCCCGATCGCTGGAAGCTCCGTCCGTCGATAAATCCGGGCCCGCGCTCACCGGCGAATCCGGCGGCGGGTCGTCGTTTGGAACGCCCTCGGGATAAACAAACAGCGTTCCCAGCGAGAATTGGGGGGCGGACGGTTGCGGACCAGAATTTGAAGCCAAGTGCGGACCAGGCCTCGGCGCGGGAACCTTGGCTGGGCCGGGCGCCGGCTGCTCCGGAACCATTGCCGCCAGACTTTCCATCTGAAACTGCGTGCTCGCGGATCCCGCGCTGACCGTGATGAAGACATCGCACGGGCCAACGTTCTCAGCGGAGGGCACGATGGAAGCGAGGCCATTCTGATCGCTGACGAGTTGCGCCTGCGACGATCCCAACAGGACGGGCGTTCTCCCACCCCCGCTGCCCGAACTGACCCGTGCCAGCGTCGTCGCAAACGTCGTGTTCACTCCCATCACCGGATTATCGGAGCTCGAACCGTCCGTCACCCGCATGACCAGAGGCTGAAACGAGTGCCCTGTCAACACGAACTGCGACGATCCGCCCACCGTCTCCAGCGTCCAGAACGAGGCGGGCGTCGCGTACAAAATGAAAGGCTGGCTGCTGCATGGAGCATTGTTCGGAGCCTCGCAAGCGCTCACTTCCACACTGGCATTCTGATTCGTGAGTTGGGCCGTCACGGTTGCCAATCCCGCGCTGCTCGTGGTCACACTCGCCGCCGAAAGGGAAGCTGCACCCTGGGTAACCGTAAAATTGACCGAGACATTCGCCTGAGGCACGCCGTTTTGGTTGAGCGCTTCGACGGTGAGTGGAACTGCGATGGTCGCGCCCTGGCCAATCCAGTGCGTGGGCGTTAGCGCAGCCAGGCTGAGCGCGGACGAGGCCCCCACCACCGTCGCCTGTTGCGACTGCGGCGGAGAATACGATGCCGGCGCCAGCGCGATCGTGATCATGTTCGGCCCGGTCGCGGTGGGAGTCACCCAGCTCCAAGATTCTCCCGCTTCGTCGCTCAGCACCGAACACGAAACGCCTCCGTTGCACACTGAGAACTGCACGCCGTTGGTCACGCTGCTCCAGGCAATCGTCGCCCCGTTTACCGGCGTAACTCCATCGGCGGCAACCGCCCGCACGCGAATTGGGTTGGCGGCCGCGGACCCCACTGGCGTTGCCGGCTCCGCGCCTTGCAGCAGCAGCAAGAGGTCGGTGGGCAGAGCGCCATAGGTCAGCGCGCCAATCATTTGGGAAAAAGCGGTGCTCACCGGATCGGTGATCTGGACGGAAACAACTCCGTCCTGCGATCCGGCAGGCACGGTCATCTCGATCTGGCTCGCGGATGCGGACAGCGTGTTGGCGTTGTTCCCGCCCACACAACTTCCATACGCCGAAATCGAAGTGCAAACTGCCACCTGCTGTCCGGGATTGAAGCCGACTCCATTCAGAGTGGCGACGCCGCCCGCCACGCTCAGCCGCGCCGGCGCAATCGTATCCGAATAAAGCAGGCTGGCTTGATAGTAGTAGTCGGGACGGCCATCGCCGCGGAAATCGGCCACTCCCAGCCGGTACATCTCCGACACGCTGAATTGCGCGTCCAGTCGCGTCATTCCAAAAGTCGTGGAGTTGAATGCCGAGGGCGTTGACGCAGGCGCGGGGTCGCCGGTCTGGTCGCTCAATTCCCAAATCCCAATCACCGGCAACAATTTGCCTTCGGTCGGCGCGCCCGTTTCGTCAAGGGCGGTCACCGCGACCGAAGCCGTCCGGTTCGCCTGCGCTGCGAACTCGAACCAATCGGCGCTGGCGTAACCGGAAATCCACGATCCCCATCCGCCGCCCTGCGGAAGCCTTGCTGGATTCGCGTAGGTCGAAGCGCTGCCGGGATGGGTTTGCGCAATTTCACTCTGCAACATCAGAATGTCCTGCTCGGTATTCGATCCATTCGTCACGGTGACCACCACTGGAGCGAACGAGCCCGACGGCGCTACCTGTGTGGAACCATACGGTTCGACACCTTCCGACCACATCGGATCCAGCGCTTCCACGCTTAGCTGGTACTCGGCGGTGCTTTGCCCGGCCGGAATCGTCAGTTGGCCGAGATCGAAAAAGCCTTCGAGCGCAGGATCGTTGGAACCCCATCGGTCATAGGGAAGGCCATTCGCGTCCACGTATCCATCGATAATGTTGCCGGCGTTGCCGCAAAACAAAAATCCAGAAACGGTAGTCACAACATATTGCCCCGACGGATGGCCCGATCCGTCGATCAACCGGGCCGCCACGTTGACGCCCTGCATCGGCTGCGCTGCATTCCCGGGTGCATCGGTGAAATACACGCTGCCGTAAATTCTGCCCGCCATTCGCACGCTGCCGGGATAAAGCCGCGCCAGCGCGTCGGCGTCATCCATCTTGGGGACGGCAGGGCTGGGATAGCAGGCCGTGATGGGTACGCAGCTAATCGGATCGCTAAAGTGCATCACGGGAAATCCCGCAAGATCGTCGCTGGATGCGGGGGGATCGGTCAGCACGTTCAGATTGGCCTGCGACCATCCCAAGCCAATCGTGCGCCCCAGCACGCGCACCAACCGGTATTGCACGTCCGGCAACTGCGCGCTGGTGGCCGCGCAGACACCGTTGATCACCACGAGCGAGTGCACGATGTTCCCGCTCGTCGAAAAGTTGTCCGGCCCGCCATAGACGGCGTTGGTAAAGCAATCTTCCAAACCGCCCGCGCCTTCGCCCAGCAGCGCGTCGGTGACCGTTCCGTCGTAGTCGTAAACAATTCCGACGGGAGTGCCCGTGGCTGCGGAAGTAATGTCAGCCGGAGCGGCGATCACTCCGCTGGTGACCACAATATTGCTGCCGTTCACGTCTTCGGCAAGATGTCCGCCTTGCGTCGCGGTGAGAGCAACGCCGGGAATGCCGGTCCAGACGCCGAAAGCGGAGGCAACCATAGCATCGGCCTGCGCGCCGGCGAGAATCGGGCTCAGGTTTCCCTGGTCGGTGAAATACTCTACCGAACCGTTCGCCCAAATCAGCGCCTGGCCTTCGACTCCGGCATTGTAGCCGGAGCCCGCCACAAAAGCCGGGCCTCCGGCTCGGCTAGCAACCGTACTACAAAGCAGAAAAACGGCAACCACTATAATTCGCCGGCGCAGGATTTGCCAGGACATGATTTGTGAGCACATAGTTCACTCCTCTCGGGCGCCGCGGATCGCCCGCTCCAGTTGAACGACGCTGACGTTCGTGACGCTGGCGTTCCCGCGATCGACCGGCGCGCGCGACCGTGGCGCCGACGCGTTTTGCAGGTTAATGGCGGCGACACCCCTACGCTCGATTACGTTTTTTCCGCTCGCATCGAGCGCAACCTGGCCGAGTGATCCACCGACAGGGCTGGTCAGGCCCAACCGGCTCGGCGGATATAGAAAGATCAAAATGCGCTGGCCGCTGGTCATGCGCCGATGCATCGACCATGCTCCCGCCCACTCGTGAACGCTGAGAATCTGCCCGTGCTCGACCCCGGCTATCGCCTCGTCCACGCGAAACCTCAACTCCACAGCGAGAGTCGTTCCCAGATTCGGGCGATTGGCAGCCGCCGCCCTTGTTTTCACAGTTTGCGCCGTCGAATTTTGAATCGGCGCGGCGAGCACGGTGCCGGCGAATATCATCCCAGCCCGGCGCGAAAGCTGTTTCCATTGCGGACCGAGAACGCGCTCAGCGGCGGCTTGATCCGATTGCTGCGCCGCCGCAAAGCTCGACAGGCAAAAGATCGACAGGCAATTGAGTGCGACGGCCAACACGCATCGTGACGCAGGCATAGTCAGTCTCTTTCTGGAGGGGACCGGACCGGGAGTGGCCCTGGGAGTGGAATCAGACTAGCGCGTTATGAATGACGTGGATGTGCCGGCGGTCACCGTGTATTTGTGATGAATCGGCAGACCGTGCGGGCAGCCGACGACCGAAGAAGCGCCTTTCGCATCTTGACCATGGTCGTTGACCATAGTACGATTGTCTAGGGAGATCCAACATGGAAGAAATTGCCATTTCCAAGTTCAAAGCCACTTGCCTGGCCGTGCTCGAAGACGTACGCAAGACCGGAAAGACCGTTCTGGTGACGCGTTTCGGCAAGCCGGTGGCTGAGGTCGTCCCTCCTTATGCGTCCAGAAAGCCGAAGCGCTGGGTAGGTTGTCTGGCAGGAACTGGTCAAATCACCGGCGACATTGTTTCTCCCGCCAGCGAAGAAGACGAGTGGGAGGCACTCGGCCGATGAGGCTGCTGCTCGATACTCACATCTGGGTGTGGAGCGCCCTCGATCGAGCACGCCTTTCGGCTCGCTCGATTGCCGCGCTTGAGGATCCCGGCAACGAGTTGTGGCTTTCTCCTATTTCGTTGTGGGAAGTGCTGACTCTTTCCGAGAAGCGTAGGCTCGCTCTTCATCCCAATCCCCAGGCGTGGATCGCCAATGCGCTGGACGCAGTTCCCATGCGCGAAGCTCCGATCACTTACCAGGTCGCGCAAGAAACCGCACGCGTGCGCCTTCCTCACCGCGACCCCGCCGACCGTTTTCTGGTGGCAACGGCGCGGGTGTTCGATCTGACCCTGGTGACTGCCGACGAGGCCCTGCTGAAAGCGCGCCAGGTGCCAGTCTTGGCCAACCGGTGAAGTCGGGAGGGCCCCGCGCACTGCGTTCTTTGCAATGAGAATGTTGCGGGAGGCCGCGATTGGATCGACGCGCTGGGCCAACCCGCGATACCGGGCCAGCGCCAACGCGGAAAGGTTAGCGATAGCTGCGGTGCGCCCTCTTGGCCGCCTTCCGGTTTGCCTTCGCCTGTTTCTTCACGGCTTTCTTGTATGCCTTTTGCTGCTTCTTCGCGGCCTTTTGCGACCGGCGCGCATTTTCCTGGGGACTGATGCGTTGAGCCTGCACCGGTATTACCCCCGCAAGACTGAAGGCAACCAGCAGCATGAAAGCGGCAATTCGTTTCATAACGTCTCCAAACAAAAGATCCTGAAGCGATCTTACACCGAAGCTGCGCCCAGTTTCACTCCGAGCGTTACTTGGGTAATTCGACCTCTGCCGCTGGAAAACCCTCAGAAAAGCCGGTTCAACTGAAAACTGATAGCTGACAGCAAAAGCTAGTTCCACCGGGCTTTTGCTGCCCGCCGCAGGCCGGGGAGAATGGCCTCGAGATAACCGACCACCGCCTCCAGTCGTTTGGCTTCCGACCGAGTCGAGAGCAGCCCCTGCTTGAAGTCGAGATCGAGCGGCAGCGATCCGGCGAGCAGAAAAGAAAGATTGCCGGCATCGTTGCCGGTGCCGAAGGGATCGACCCCGGAGAGTTTTGCAATCTCCGCGTGCAAACGCAGGGCCTGCGTTACCATCTGGGCTGCCGGCTGGCCTTCATCTTCGTCTTCATCTTCATCTTGCACCACCGAGATTTCGGCCTGCGGAAAAGATCGCTCTTGATTGACCTGGATCACCTCAAAGCGCTCGACCCCGCGCGTCAGAATGTCCATACGTCCATCGTCATATCTTTTGATGACGGAGACGATCTCGGCCGTGCAGCCGATATCGGCCACTCCTTCGCCCGACGCCCGCACCACCCCGAACGGCTTTTTCTGTTCCAGGCATTCCGCGATCATTTCCTTGTATCGCGGCTCGAAGATGTGCAGCGGCAGCGGAACCCCCGGCAGCAGCACCAGTTCGAGCGGAAAGATGGGCAACAACGAACTCACAGCGGCTCCAATATGGACGATTTTACGCCATAAGAAAGTTCTCAGTTCTCAGTTCCCAGTTCTCAGTGAAAACCGGCCAGTCGTTGGGTTTTTCTGAGAACTGGGAACTGGGAACTGAGAACTCTCCAAAAGTAAAGAAAAGTAAATCCAGCAAACCTTGCGACGCCGCCCGCATCGAATGAAACAGGCAGGACCGCAGTCTTCCACCCCCTCCGAACGGCCGTCTGCACGGCGGCCCTGGGGGTGGAGGCTGCAGTTAATCTTTCTGCCCTCCCTTTTCGTTAGAATAAGGGTTATGAGATCCCACTCCCAAACTGCGCGCTTGACTCTCCCGTTGCTTCTTTCGTTGGCCGCACTGTTGACCTTGCTGTTGCCCGTCATGATTTTGCCCGGGGCGGCGCGCGCGCAGGAAGGCGCGCTCGACAAATCCCCGCCCAAGGGAGTCACGGTTGACGAAATCATCAAACACTTCGCCGCCAAGGAGAAGGAGTTCCGGATCGCGCGCGATCAGTACACCTTCCGGCAGGACGTCAAGGTCATGACGCTCGACGGCGACACCCCGAGTGGAATGTATCAGCAGGTCTTCGACGTGACCTTCGACGACCAGGGACGAAAGATCAAGAACGTGGTCTATGCGCCCCAATCCACGATAGAACGGGGAGGCATTATTATGACGGAGCAAGACTTTGACGACATCGAGAACCGCCTCCCGTTCGTGCTGACCTCGGATGAAATCGGGGAATACGACATCCTCTACGTCGGCCAGCAGAAACAGGATGAACTCGACACCTACGTCTTCGATATTGCTCCCAAGCAGATCGTCGGCAAGAAACGTTATTTCCAGGGCCGGATCTGGGTGGACAACAAAGATTTTCAGATCGTGGAAACTTATGGCAAAACCGTGCCCGATATTCGCAAAAAAAAGGGAGAAGAAAACCTGTTTCCCAAGTTCACGACTTGGCGCGAACAGATTGACGGCCAGTACTGGTTCCCCACGTATACGCGCGCCGAGGATACTCTCCACTTCTCCATGCAGGACGTGAAGATCCGCGAGATCGTCAAATACACAAACTACAGGCGCTTCGGATCGAAATCGAAGATCCTCTACGAAGGCCAGGAAGTGCAGAAGGCGGCGCCGAAAGCGGACGAACAGAAGCCGGCGGAGCCGCCCAAACCGCAGTAGAAGCTCTTGCTGTACAAGGTGCCCATCTTTGGCAATTTGTGGGGGGTACCCCCCCTACCCCAAAATGAGTTAAGTTGATGATAATAAGATAGTTACATGCAAAGTATTCAAAAGATTGGACTTAGCGTTGAGTTTTTCTGTTTGGCGTGCACTTGCGGGGGTGGTGACCGGGGCCATTTGTTGTCATTTGTTTTCAAAGAGCGCGTGAAAAATTCGCGGCCGGAAATGCGTTCGTCCCTGGAGACGGGCGCACTTCTCGATGATGCACTATCGAGGTATCTTCGCACCGATTGGGGTGCAAGTCTGTGATGAGCGTACAAGAAAGATGAGCGTACAAGAAAAATGTGATGAAAGAAAGTTGGGGCTGGCCCAGGTTAGTGTCCTAAGAACGGACGCGAACCTGGCAACTGGTACCAGGCTTCTCTTGGTGGGTAACTACTGCCAGCCGTCCAACGCTACCAAGGTCAGCTCTCGGACAAGCTTTTCTGATTCCTGCGAAGTACGAGTTTGATGTCCTTGACGGATATTGTGATTAGCACAGCCGCCCACGCCAGCAAAAACAGTCCACCTACTATGGCATTTATCATGTCACTCCAGTAAAGCATTCGCCCATACAGTTGCCCGAGGAGCAGTAGCCGACGAGCATCCCAACAGGCAAGAACGACGGCGCCAATTCCGGCCGCAATCAGAACAACTGCTTTTACTATCTCAAGCGGCTGGCTCGAGAATCTTATTAAACTGCTCCCATGATTCCTCTTTTCGATCTCAACGACCACAAAATACCAAAAAAAAGCAATGCTAGTGAGGACAGCAAGATCGAACACAACAGCTATAGCCACCAATGGTACTCCACTGGGTAAATTCAGATAGGAATTGGAAACTACGTAATTGATGGCATAACCAATCGGAAACAACAGTAACACAAGTGGATAATTGGACTTTAGCAAAGTCTGGATTGGGACGTTAGCGTACGCGACAAATTCGGGCCGAGTAATATATCGCATCTCGAGAATGTGATGCAAAACAGCCAACAAAACTAGCAATAGAACCTGTACCGTTGGAATGATAATTCTTAACCGTTTGATAGCTGTCACATTCCCCCCCGCGCTTTCGCGCCGCCTATTCTAACTCGATCTCCAGCGTACGTCACAGCCGGTTACAGGGTTTGTATCATCCTCCAACATCCCACTCTAAATTTCGCAAAGAACGCGAAATTTAGAATGGGCCACCTGTCCGTTTTTTTGCTGGTGCAAAAGAAAGCGGGTCCTTCGCTTCGCTCAGGATGACAATTTAAGTTTGAAACTTTGCAACTTTGAAATCTTCAATAAAACAGGTATTTTCTCCATTTGTCGTCGCTATGCCCCATGAGGCGCATGATGTGGCGGCTGGTGTGGAGGTTGAAGGCGCGGGGTTCGCGGGCGGGTTTCATGCCGGCTTCGTGAGGAAGCTGGTTGCCTTTGCGGCGGTTGCAGGGATGGCAACAGGCGACGAGGTTCTCCCAGGTGGAAAGCCCGCCGCGAGAACGCGGAATCACGTGGTCGAGCGTCAGTTCGCCGGATGGCAGCGTGGTGCTGCAATACTGGCAGGTGTTGCGGTCGCGCAGCAGGATATTCTTGCGTGACAACGCCCGCGACTGGTGCGGAATGCGGCGATACTCCAGCAGCCGGATCACCGAAGGTACGCGTATGGCAACGCGGGCGGCGTGCAGGAAATGTCCATTCTCTTCTTCGGTCATGGCGACGCCCTTGAGCACCAGCACAATGGCGCGGCGCGCGGCACAAACATTGATCGGCTCGTAGGAGGCGTTGAGCACCAGCACCGGCTGGTGCAAGGCGTGGCCATCGCCTTCGGCGTGCATTCCGGGAGCGAGCAGCGACGCCGGGAGGTGCGGCCAAATGCTTCCGCCGAAATTGTGCAAGCGCAACGACATAAAGTCAGTTCTCAGTTCTCAGTTCTCGGTTCTCAGTGCAACTGGGCGGATCCACTGAGAACTGCGAACTGGGAACTGAGAACTCTTCTTCCGATAACGAGATGACATCGTAGATTTTCAACGTTCGCGCCACGGTCGCAACCCAGACCCGCGCCGCTCCCGCGCGGAGCAGGACCCGCGCACACTCGGAAGCCGTGGTTCCCGTGGTGAGGACGTCGTCGATTAGTAAGATGTCGCGGCCAAGGATTCGCGTTGGGTCGCTGACCGCAAAAGCGCCGCGCAAATTCTCGCGCCGTTGATGGCTGGTCAGGCCAATCTGGCTTCCAGTTTCGCGGCGGCGGACCAGGACTCCCGTCGTCAGGTCAAACCTCTGCGGGCGCGACAGTTGCTTCAGCGCGGCCCGCGCTATCGCCTCCGCCTGATTGAATCCGCGCTGCGCCTGCTTGCGCTTATGCAGCGGGACGGGAACTACCGCGATCGTTCCCACAGGCATAGCCTTTTCCGTGCCGGCAATGGTTCCCGCCAGCATGCGCCCCAGAACCGCCGCCGCCGGACGAACCTGCTGAAACTTGAGCAGATGGATCAGATCGCGCAGCCCGCCGTCATAGCTGCCATAGGCAACCGCCCGTTCGAACGGAGGATCAATGCGCCGGCAGAGTGGGCACCGCGGGTCTTCGGCTTCAGGTTCCTCTCGATCCGCACCATCCGCCTCTGCGCTATCGATCCAGGCCGGGAGGCGCAAGGCTTGTCCGCAGACCACGCAGTACTCCCCGTGCAACGGCCGCAGCGCGCGCAAACAATTTTCACAAACAGGAAGGCGGGAAACTCTCAGGAGTGGGGAACCGCAGATACGGCAATCGGCAGGGAAAAACGTGAAGAACAAGGCCGCAAGAGAGCGCCTGGCAAAGCCGGGGAACGAATGATCTGCCAAACCATGATCAGCCAAATCATGTTCCGCCGCTAGGCCCTGGGCTGCCCGTATTCGAAACCCAGTACCACTACTGCTACTGCTGAAGACGGCCTCCCGCACCCGGCAAGCTGATGACGCTTCGCCGGGCTACACGAAGTCAGTATAAGCCGCCTCGCGCGCCCCGCGCAACGCGGCCGCCGCCCGTCGCGGGCGTAAGTGCTCCTAACCGCCGACTGGTTCTTCGTTGACGGTGACTGTTCAAGACGGCTGTTCGCGATTGGACTGAACTCGTGCGAGCGCCGGAATGGTCCGCAAGACGTACGATCGTTGGAAGCAGCCCGCACAGCGGACCGTTCGCAGCAGAAAAAGGGGAAGCACATATTTCTCAAAGAAACCGCGAGGGCGGGAGCGGAACGCTTCCTGCGCGCCACATCCCCGGCAAACGAATTCATCCACAAATCTCATCCCAGAGAGCCCGGCCTGGCGAGGCATCCGATACCTCCCAGGACAAATCGTTCTTACCCTACTTCAGACGCAAAGTTGGGCAAAAAGGTTCAAAAAAAGAGGGCGGTTTCTGGTCGTCGACTTTGCCTGCTGACTGCGGAAAAACCCCGATTCGCGCAGGTTTTTGGGAAGGGCGCGACTTCAGTAGTGCCGCAAGTCGTTAAGAATATGTTCGCGATTTAGCGCCTGAGGTGAGCTTTCCACGCCGCGGATGAGTTTTTCCGCTGCCTGCCAGGAGCCACACAAGAAAAACCCCACATTGTTGTGGGGCTTGCTTTAAGCGCGTACCTGGTTTAATCTCCGCTTCCCTTTAGGGTTGCCGTCTGCGAACTGTCTTTGGCGCTGTCGCGAAAGGTTAAATCTCCGAGTGCCAGGCCAGCCGCTTGTCCCGTCTCATCCCAGGCAACTATAGCTCACCGTTAAACCGCACATCGTTCCACTGACCGAGCAACTGGTCATAGTTTCGGTGGCATCTGTGACAGAGGCACTGACTGATAGATTGGATCCGCAGCTCCCTGTCGGGAACGCACCTGTCTCAACTGGCGCGAATGAAACATCCCCGCCTATGTTGTAATTCAAGGTTGTGGTTGTGCCGTTGTCACTTGCTTGTGCGTTCATGGTTATGTCCGGGTTGCCATTCATGATGAGGGTGCCATCGGAACAGCTGGCTGGTGTGAAGGTTAGGTTCAAAGTAGTTTTACTCTCGCTTCCGTTGACTGTAATCGTCCCCCCATAGGCGCAATCATAAACAACCGATGTGATGGTGCAACTTGAACCTGTGCATGAGACACCTTCCGGGGACAACGCAGATGAGATGTGCTTGTTCTTGGGGAGAACCGCCAGTAGATTAGCCTTGCGGCCCAAATTCAACGGGGCAGGAACTTGTCCCGCAACGTCTTCAACTTGTCCCGCCGATTGCACAACGTAATCCAGAGCCGAAAAGGCGTCATCAAATGTTTCAGCCCCGAGTTGTGAAGCCTGGGTTTGCGTTAGGTTGTCGGGATTGGGATTGGAACTGCTACTGCCACACCCGGCACACGGGACCAGCAGCACAGCGGCAACGACTATCATGCACAGATGTGCATTTCTATTGCTCAGAAACATAGGAACCTCCTATGAAGATGTAGATAATTAAACTCAGCCCGGGAACCCATCGGAAGCAATCGCTGTAAGAAATCACCTCTTACGACGACATGGTTCGAAAATCAGGCCGATGCTAGCACGAATGGGGTGGCGGGTAAAGGAAATCCCATTGCAGGAAAGCTTGCGCTCCGTGACGGCTGCACTTGTAAAGCAGGCTTGCGGCATGTTAATGTGCGCCGTCGCCATAAATCTGAATCGGCGATGAGATTTCCAATCAAATTTCCCATGACCACGAGGACTTTATGAGCACTCCCGCGGTGAATAATGGAGCCCCACGCCAGCATCGTCCCTACGTTCCAGAATCGATGGAAATGAAGGAGTTCACCTTCCGCGCCGTACTGATCGGGCTGTTCCTGACCGCCCTCTTAGGCTCGGCCAACGCGTATCTAGGTCTCAAGGCCGGAATGACGATTGCCGCAACCTATCCCGCGGCCGTCATCTCGATGGCGCTGCTGCGCTTGATGAAGGGTTCGCTGCTGGAAGAAAACATCGCCCGGACCGTCGGCTCCATCGGCGAGTCGGTAGCGGCGGGAGCCATTTTCACCATTCCCGCTTTCGTCATGGCCGGTCTGTGGCCGACCCTGACGCCAAGTTTCAGAACTCCCGAATACTGGAAGTCTGTGGCCCTGATGATGATCGGAGGCACGCTCGGCATTCTGTTCGTAACCCTCCTGCGCCGGGTGATGGTGGAAGACCCCGACCTGCCGTTTCCCGAATCCGTGGCCGCCTCCGAGATCCACAAGGCTGGGCAACAGGGCGCGAAAGCCGCAAAGATTCTGTTTGCCAATATGGGCTTTGGCGCGTTCATGTATTTGCTGGGGGCAGTCAACGTTTTCAATCCCAGCAACACTTTCCCCGTGAAGATCGGCAACCTGGGAAAGAAGTTGCTGCTTCGCACCAGCACGAATCCCAATGTGACGACGACAATGACTGGCGGCGCCACGTTGTTGACGGCGCCCGATATTAGCCCCGCCTATCTCGGCGTGGGATACATCATCGGCCCCAGACTCGCCGCTCTGAACTTCGCGGGAGGCGTGCTGGCATGGGGCCTGCTGGTTCCACTTCTAACCTTTACCATCGGCCCGTACATTCAGGCGTCAATGCCGCAAGGACAGTCCATCTCCTGGCCGTTGCTGGCGCAAGCCATCTACTTCTCGATTGTGCGGCCGATCGCGGTCGGCGGCATGCTCGTGGGCGCGACCTACACGCTCTTCAAAATGCGGAAACAGCTGGCGCTCGGCATGGGCCGCGCCGTCTCCGACCTGAAAAAGTCCGCTGCCGCACACGCCGCTACCGGTCGCACCGAACGCGACCTGCCCGCCAAGGCCGTCTTTGCCGGCATCGCCGTGGTGTTTGTCGCCATGTTTTTCCTCTATCGCTACTTCATCAGCTACGCGGGGGCGCTCTCTGCTTCCAAGGTCCTCTCGGGCTCGTTGGTCGCGGCCGGCGTCATGCTCATCGTTGGATTCTTCTTCGCCGCCGTTTCCGGCAACTTGGTGGGGATGATCGGATCGTCGAACAATCCTGTGTCGGGACTCACGCTTTGCACCCTGGTGATCGCAGCCCTGCTGATGGTCGCTTTGGGAGTTTCCGGCACCGGCGGCGTCGCAGCCGTGCTCGGAGTGGCAGCCGTGGTCTGCGTCTCATCGGCAGTCGCCGGTGAGATGCTGCAGGACCTGAAGGTCGGGCACATCCTCGGCGGAACGCCCTCTAAGATGCAGATCGGAGACCTTCTCGGCATTGTCGTTGCGTCGCTCGTCCTGTTCTTCCCGATTGCGATCCTGGCCAAGGCATACACCTTCGGCAGCCCGGCGCTTCCGGCGCCGCAAGCGGGATTGATGGCCATGCTCTCCAAGGGAATCGTGGGCGGCGACATGGCGTGGCCGCTGGTAATCGTCGGCATCCTGCTGGGACTGGCCATGATCCTGATCGAGGTGAAGAGCGTCATGCTCTTCGCGGTCGGCATGTATCTGCCGCTGGGCACAACGTTTGCCATTTTTGTCGGAGGCATGATTCGCTGGCTCACCGATAAATTGCGCGACCGCCGCGGCTTGAACGATGCCCAGAAGGCGCGCGTGGAAAACGCGGGCGTTCTGACGGCCTCGGGCCTGATCGCGGGCGAGGCGCTGTGCGGGTTGGTCATCGCGGGCCTGGTCGGCTCTGGACGTAACGTGACACTGTTCAAGTGGGACTCGCCATTTTTGCTGGCGCTGGGCGCGCTTGTCATTCTGGCGATTGTGATGGTCCGCGTTCCGCTGGCCAACGCCGGCAGGCCCGAAGATCCGGCCCCGCCGACGGCGATCATGTAATGCTCGCGGCTGGACGGGGCTCTGCCCCGTCCAGCCGAGCGCAGCTTGACCCCGCCTCGCTCATGTAAGCTATTCGTCAATGTCGATTGCGGAAAATATTGCCCAGGTGCAAGAGCAGATCGCGGCGGCGGCGCAGCGGGCGGGCCGCAATCCGTCCGAAATCGCGCTGATGGGCGTGAGCAAGACTTTCCCGGCGGAGAGCATCCACGAAGCGTACGCGGCCGGGCTGCGCGTGTTTGGCGAGAGCAGGGTGCAGGAGTTCGCCGGAAAGGCGGCTGCCTTGCGCGATTTGCCGGACGCCGCGTGGCACCTGATCGGACATCTGCAATCGAACAAGGCCGCGAAGGCAGTCGAATTGTTTGCCGCGGTTGATTCCGTTGACTCCGCGCGGATGGCGGAAAAGCTGAATGCGACGGCGGAAAGCGCGGGCAGAATATTGCCCGTCCTGATCGAGATCAATGTTGGCGGCGAGCTGGCCAAAACCGGGGTCGCGCCTTGCTCGGACAAACAAGGTTCTGACGAACTGGATCTGATTCTGCAGGGCGCGCCGCGATGGGGGAATCTGGAAATTCGCGGCTTGATGACCGTTCCGCCTTACACGGAAGATCCGGAGGGGGCGCGCCTCTACTTTCGCCAACTCCGCCAGATTCGCGACCGGATCGCCGCGCGTGGGCTGCCGAAAATCGGTACTGCGGTTCTTTCCATGGGCATGTCGCACGATTTCCAGGTAGCAATAGAAGAGGGAGCAACCTGCGTGCGTGTAGGTACGAGAATTTTCGGAGAACGAGCAAAACCTTAAACGCAGAGAACGCAAAGGTGCGCAGAGGACGCTGGGAAAGATATTGTATGGTTTGCCCTGTGTACCGCTGTGACCGCTGTGGTAAAGCTTTTCCATGGTAGCCATTCAAAACTCGGCGGCCGGCGCGACCTTCGCGGTCAAAGTCCATCCGCGCGCCAAGAAGAACGCCATCACCGGCGAGGTTGGCGAGGTGCTCAAGCTTGCCGTGACCGCTCCTCCAGTCGATGGCAAAGCCAACGAAGCCTGCGTGGAATTTTTCGCGAAGCTTTTGCAGGTGCCGCGGTCCTCCGTTACCATTGCAGCGGGCCAGACCAGCCGGAACAAAGTGGTTCGTGTGACCGGCTTGTCGGCAGAAGAGATTAAAAAAGCATTTGAAGATCTGTAATCGCGGTTAGGAGTTGCAATATAAGGAGCCACGCTTGACCTTTTCCGAACGCTTCCACGAAATCCGCATCGGCTTTGAACAACCGTTCTGGGTCGCCAACATCTGCGAGAGCTTCGAACGCCTTTCCTACTACGGCGCGTTCGCTTCGCTGGCGCTGTACTTGCAGGAGAAGCTGAACTTCTCCACCCAGCAGACCGGAACCCTGACCGGCATCTTCGGCGGCATGGTGTGGTTCCTAGCGATGTTTGGAGGCGCCGCCGCCGACCGCCTGGGTTTCCGCCGCGCTCTTTCGATGGCTTACCTGATTCTTGGCGTCTCGTATTTTCTGATTGGCTCCATCGGCGCCTCCTGGCTGGCGCCCGTGCGCAACGCCGTGCCACTGGGCTTATTCGTCGGCTGCATTCTGGTTCTTCCCGCCCTCGGCATATCGCTGGAAAAGCCTTGCGTGGTCGGCACCACGGCCCGCGCCTCAAAGGAGAACGTCCGCTCCATCGGCTACTCGATCTATTACACGATGATCAACGTCGGCGGCGCTGCCGGGCCTTTATTTGCCGCCTGGGTCCATCGCCACCTCGGCGTCGAAAATGTATATCGCGTGGCAGCGATCGCCGTCTTCGCGATGTTTTTCGTGGTCTTATTTTTTTACCGGGAGCCGCGCAAGGCCGGGGACGCGCCTACTCCCTCGATTGCGACCGTCGCGCGGAATTTCTGCGTAGTGGTGGGCAATTACCGGCTGGTTCTGCCCGTATTGCTGGTCGCAGGGTTACTGCGCATCGGACTGTTCATCTATCCCCAATACACAGTGCCGTGGTGGATATGGGCCGCGTTCTTGGCGCTGGCCCTCGCCGGTCTCAGCCGCTTCATGTGGTTCCTGGTGTTGTTCTCGGGCTATTGGATTGTCTTCTGGCAACAATACATCAGCCTGCCCGGCTACATCCACGGCTACATCAGCGCTAAGTCATCCGCCGAAGCCGTTATAGCGACGGATGGCGTGACCGTGATCTGTCTTACCGTTGCCATCAATCTTTTGACCCGCAAGATCCCCGCGTTTCAAGCCGTCATTCTGGGGACGGTGATCACGTCCGCTTCGTGGCTGATCCTCGCCTTGCGCCCGACCATCTGGGGCGCGGTGCTCTCGCTGTTCGTGCTGGCGCTCGGTGAGATGATCCAGATGCCGCGTTATTACGAATATATTTCGCGGCTCGCGCCTCCGGGACAGCAGGGCACGTACATGGGCTTTGCATTTTTGCCCATCGGAATCGGTTCGCTGATCGGCGGCTGGTTTGGCGGCATGCTGGTCCACCACTTCGGAGAAGTCGCCCATCAACCGGCACGCATCTGGTGGAGCGTCACCGCGGTCGGCATGGTCACGGCAGCAGCGCTTTGGATTTACGACAAGACAGTGCGGACTGGCGGCACAGCTCAGGCTAAATAGGTTGCTAGTGGAGCGACCGGCGTCTCGCCCGTCCGATTTTAGAGGTTGCGGTGTCTCTTATGACTATGACACGGGTGAAAAAGATTCTCCGCGTGATCGCTTGGGCAGTTGCTGGGCTTTGCGCAATCATATTGATCCTAGCCGTGGCTATTCGCGTCGATCAATACTTGCTGCGGAGGAAAGCTGAGCGTTTGCTTGCCGACCTCAAATCGCTGGAGATGCGCAAAAGCACCTATCAAGACGCACGACTGGTGATTGATCGCTGGAAAGATAATATTCATCAAGACGGCTCCTGCCAACCATCCCGATGCGATGTTCAGATAGCCTTACGTGATATTTTCACACAACACCAAGCGATCCTTGCGAATCATCAAAAGCTTGCATATGTGTTTGGATCCATATATCGATTTCTAGGCGTCAGGCCTGCGATGGTTGACGGCACCATACGAGTGCGCAGAAATATCGTTTGGGGTAAGGGGATTCGGGCTCTCACCGAGAGTTCTACCATGCGCATACTAATTGGGGAAGCAGGAAGTGGTTCTCCTCTGAACATTTCATCGTTGCATCCAGAATATGGTATGGATAGCTGGAGCGGTTGCTGCATAGAGGCGCAAGTAATCTTCACTCCGTACACGGACCCCGCCGACGTGAACCGGCTAATGGACATAGACTTCTCCTGCCTGACGAGCAGAATCCCGTGCAAAGAGAAAGCGGATATCTTGCCGACTGCTTGGAATGAATATATGGCAGAAGAACAAGCGACAAATGATTCTGGAAAACAACAGTGCAGTCCTGAAGTGATTCGGGTCCTAAGTCGTGAATCGAGACATGTCATGATTGGAGAAGTTATCAAGATGGGCGGTGCAAGTAATTGGGTGTGTGGTCCATTGCAACACTGTACATTAGTGCCAACTCCTGGATATGGCGAAGCCACAGTACTCTTGGAGAGCGATTTTAAGCCGTGGAATCCTCCTTCTCCTGCAGGCCCTGATTACCGCTCTATAAGCCATTTACTCCCTATGAAAGAAAAGCTGGGGGATAAGTATATATTCTTTTTCAAGCACTCGATTATTGATGAGTATCGTGTTGATGGAAATGTTGCCTGCTCTCGGTTGCCAGCCACCAATGAGAACCTAGAAGCCGTACGGCGCGGAATCGCCGAAGATTGGGCGGATCACGACGACGAATCCTCGTCCCATTTTGGAAAATAAAGAGAAGAACATGCCCAAGCGCAAAATCACTTCCAGCTACATCGCGGACCACATCCGCCGCGTGCTCAAAGATGGCGGGTCGGCGCCGCACTCGGAAGAGGTGCAGCGCTTTTTCAAGGAAGAAGTGCAATCGCGAGGCTGGTACGCTGCCGAACTGAGGAAATTTGCGGCGCGCTTCCGGCGCGCCGTCGCCCGGCAACGCGGGATGGATTTCGTGATAGAGGTCGCCGACAAACTTTTTTCCGGCCCGATTCTTGAAGAGAAGACGATGGCGGTTTTGCTGCTGGAAAATCAGACGAAGGATTTTGGCGACCACGAATTCCGGCTTTTTGACTCCTGGCTTGACCGCGTCACCAATTGGGCCGATCACGACGCGCTGGCGCATTGTCTGCTGGCTCCGATGGTGGCCGCCGACCCTGCCCGCTGCCGCGAAGTTTTTGTGTGGGCGAAGTCGCCGAATCGCTGGCGGCGGCGCGCAGCATGTGTGGCGCTGATCCGGGGAGCGAGAGAGAAGAAGTTTTTCCCACAGATCGTCCGGCTGTCGAATCGGCTGCTCGATGACGAAGACGAAATGGTACGGAAGGGATTGGGCTGGCTCTTGCGCGAGACGGCCAAGGCCGACCCGAAACGCACTGTGCCCTACTTGATGAAGATCCGGAAGAACGCGCCGCGACTGGTGCTGCGAACCGCCTGCGAGACACTGCCTTCCGGCACGCGAAAGTATGTGCTGGGCCAAAGAAACCTTTAACGCGAAGTACGCGAAGGTACGCTGAGGTCACAGAGGAAAATCTAGTAAAACCCTCAGTCCTTCCTCTGCGTACCTCTGTGCTCTCTGTGGTAAAGAATTTCCTCAGTGCCCTTCTTCTTCCAGAAATTTCTCCACTTCGAGCGCGGCCATGCAGCCAGAACCGGCGGCGGTGATGGCTTGGCGATAACGGCGGTCCTGCACGTCTCCGCAGGCGAAGACTCCCGGCACCCGCGTGAAGACATTTTTCTCGGTGACCAGGTAGCCATCCGCATCGGTTTCCAGTTGACCGGCAAACATTCTGGCGTTGGGAATGTGTCCGATGCCAAGAAACATTGCGCTCGCGGGGAACTCCCAGCATTCGCCGCTCTTCAGATTACGCAGGCGCAGCGCGGTGACTTCTTTCTTGCCGACATCGAGAACGTCGTCTACAACGGTGTTGGTTAAAAATGCGATCTTCGGATTAGCGCGGGCGCGGTCGTGCATGATTTTCGAAGCGCGAAATTGCTCGCGGCGGTGAATGAGCGTTACCTTGCTGGCGAAACGCGTCAGGAAAATCGCTTCTTCCATGGCGGAGTCGCCGCCGCCGATGACCGCGATTTCCTTGCCCGAGAAAAAGAAGCCATCGCACGTCGCGCAGGAAGAAACTCCGTGGCCGATCAGCGCCTGCTCGTTCGCCAGCCCGAGCCAGCGTGCGGAGGCTCCGCTGGCGATGATGAGCGCCCGCGTATGCACGATCTCTTTGCCGACCGTCAGCTCGAACGGACGTTTGCTCAGATCGGCCTTGACCAGATGGCCCATGCGATAGTCGGCGCCGAAGCGCACCGCCTGCTTGCGCATGTTCTCGACCAGTTCCGGGCCCTGGATGCCTTCGGGGAAACCGGGGAAATTCTCCACCAGCGTGGTCAGCGACAGTTGTCCGCCCGGTTCATGGCCTTCGAGCACCAGCGGCTTGAGATTGGCGCGGGCAGTGTAGAGGGCGGCGGTGTGGCCGGAACATCCAGAGCCCACGATCACGACATTTCGTATTTCCATAGTAGTAAGACGGTGCTAGTCAATAGATTCCGAAAAACAGATTTCGCTTCAGCACTACTCGCTCTTCTTGCCGCCCGCGGCCGGCTTGGCCGTAGTCTTGACAGCAGCCTTGACCGAAGTTCTGACCGAGTTTCCCGCGCGCAGATGGGCCAATTCGTCGGGCACCATTTTGGGCGCGCCCAGAGCAGCGCGATAACGTCCCATGACCACAGACGCGGCGTGGAAGATCGGTTCGTAGGCGCTCTGGTCGGTCGCAGGATTCCCTTCCGCTCCCGTGCACCGCGCCAGAGCGACCGACGGCTTGCCGAAGCGCTCCAACTTAACGCGCGACACTGGCGTGCTCGACGACAACATTGCCGTCGCGGAGGCGACCGCCGAAGCGCTGTCTTCGATCGACACTTGCAGCAGATCGTCGGACTTGGGCTTGGGCTCGCGCACGCGGAACACGAGCGTCTCCACCATGTTCTGCGCATCCACGCTGAACGAATATTGCACATTGCTGAACAGAGCGGCGTCGGGAAACTCGCGGCGGACCCGGACCCAGTCGGCCGCCGAGACCGCGCCGGACGGAGCGGTAGGCAACGATTGCATGCCAGGGATCGGAGTGTTCGGGTCGAGCGTGGAATGCCCGCGATCCACTTCGTAGTCGGCGGCGAACGCCGGCTTGCCCGGTATCTGGGCCAGCGCCGAGGACAATTCCTTCTGCTCGTCGGCCGAAGGCGCGCAGACGTTGAGGACGCTCACTTTTACCTGGGGCTGCTGGGCGGAAGCCAGCGCGACCAGGGCCAACATCGCGATCAGAATTCTGTAAGGGGACACGGCGAAATTGTATCAGGATAGGTGAGAGGTTAGAGGGCAAAGGTCAGAGGTGAGAACGTCCGGTCTTGGTTTTTACCTCTGCAATCTGACCTCTGACTTCTGCAATCCTACTCAGTGGCGCCGGAATCGGGTTCGATGGCGCCGTGGCGGCGCAGCAATTGGGGCAAATTCTGCGAAAACGCCGAACGCGGCAACACCATATCACAGCCCACTTCGTGAGCCTTTTGTTTTAAGTCGCCCTGCACATGGGAGAGAAACCCGATGATCGACGTCCCCTTCTTGAGCTTGCTCTTGAGTTTCGGAATCAGGGTCAAGGGCTTGGCGTTGGCGTTGTTCAAGTCGAAAATGATGAGCGAAGGTTTTTCTTCGCCGTTGCTCTCCATCCGCTCGGTGAGTTCTTTTTCGTTCTTGACGAACTCCACCTTCACGTTCATCTTGCGGCCCGTGTCCTGGATCTTGCTCAGGAAGAACAGGTCCTCGACAAAGGCAAAAACGCGCGAAGCCGCATCTTCCCGTGGAGCGGGCAGAGGCTCGGGATCGGCCACCGCGTAGGAGGCGGAAAATCCGGGCCGGCGCGGTCCACGGTTTCCGTTGCCATTGCCATTGCCATTGCCGTTATCCAAGCCGATGTTGGCGCGGTAGCTGTGGTCCATGGGAGCGGTATAGATTCCCTGGTGCTCCTGGCGCGCGCGGCCCATGGGGCCACCCGCGCCTCTTCTCGGCGGACGCCGTCCACGGCGCCGTTTGTGCTTCCCTCCTCCTGCGGAGGGATGTCCGGGTCCTGCATGCATATTTTTTCTCTGGTTAAGCTTTGAAGTTAATCTGTGAAGCTAATCCCGGGCCTGGATCGCAGGCCCGATTGTTTCGTCCCCCTGTTGCCGGCATGTTCAACGTGTTGAACACCGCGCGTGGCCCACCGTCAATCGGTCAACGGCAGACCGAACCCCACATCGGCTGGATGCTATTCGAGAACGATGCCCAAACTATCGTTGTCCAAACTGTCGTTATTCAATTTAGGCGCCTGGAGTCTTACTTGGCGCGAACGGCCAGCCTGGAAGCATGGCCATTGGGAACATCTTGATGTTACTCATGAAACCGCCGCCAGCGCAAGTGCGGAATGCCTTTAATTTTCCACATCTGGACGTTACCAAAGTGGACCCGGAGCGTCTTGCAGACCCGGATCCCCCGATCCATCCTGGGCTGGCCGTTTCGGATGAAGTCTTGAAACAGCCAGGCCGATGTAAACAGAGTGAAACCCGCTCCCGCCAGAGAGAAAAGCTCTGCCTCGAATTCGCTTGCGCTCCCCGGACAACGCTTCGTTGCCCGCCAGCCAATCTTCGACCGCTCGCAAAAAGTGTACGGGTACGAGATTCTTTTCCGTAACGGTGTCGAAAACTACTTCAACGCCGATCCGGAGCTTGCCGCCCGCTCGACCCTCGACAGTTCGCTGCTTTTCGGTATCGACACCCTCTGCGATCACCGCCTTGCCTTCATCAATTGCACCAGTGACGTGCTGTTCAAAGATTTGATCACGTTGCTGCCCTCCGGCCAGACCGTGGCCGAAATTCTGGAGACGGTCGAACCCGAAGACCGCGTTGTGGCGGCCTGCAAACGGCTGAAAGCGGCCGGCTATCTCATCGCGCTCGACGACTTCGCACCCAACGACCCGCGCATCCCTCTGGTTGAGTTTGCCAGCATCATAAAGGTCGATTTCCGGGCAACCACGCCCGAGGAACGGGCGGGCATGATGCGCCGGTTCGCGTCTCCGGCGTGCAAGATGCTGGCCGAAAAGCTCGAAACGCCGCACGAGTTTCAGCAGGCCCGGAACATGGGATTCGTCTATTTCCAGGGATATTTTTTTCGCCGCCCGGAAATCGTCATCGGCCGCGAAGTTCCCGCCAGCCGCTTGCGCTATATACGCCTGCTCGAATTGGTCTCCCACCGGGAAATCGATATGCGCGAACTGGAGAAGACGCTCAAGCAGGAAGCCTCGGTCTCTTACCGCCTGCTCCGGTACCTGAATTCCCCGATCTTTGGATTTGCCCTCGAAATCAAGTCGATTCGTCACGCCATGGCGGTCCTGGGCGAACGGGAAATGCGGCGTTGGGTCCGCCTGGTGGTCGCGGTGGGCGCGGCCGAACAGAAGTGCAGCGAACTGGTGCTGATGGGATTGACCCGTTCTCGATTCTGCGAACTGCTCTCCAACCGGCTGCAAACGGACAATGATCTGTTCCTGATGGGCCTGCTCTCCATTATGGACGCGATCCTCGAGGTGACCATGGACGCGCTCCTCGAGCAACTTCCCGTGGACCGCGAAACCAAGGCTGCTCTGCTCGGCCAAAACAGCAGCCTCCGGCCCCTCTACCAACTGATGCTGGCCCAGGAATCCGGCGAATGGGCCAAAGCGAGCGAACTTGCCAAACAATTGAAGTTGTCCGATGAAGAAGTTGCCTCAACCTGGTGGCAGTCCCTGGCCTGGGCCCAGGAAGCGACCCGGGGCATGTGAAGAGAGTTATCAGTTATCAGTCGTCAGTTATCAGTAAAAGCGACAGGCTGGCGAAAATTCCCCTTATCCGGGAAGTCCGGAATGCACAGAGGTATGGCCCTGTATTTACTGACGACTGATGACTGAAAACTGACAACTCTCTACGGCGCTTCGATCAATTCCATCTTGCCGTCGCGGGTGCGGTGCAGAATCATCAACGTGCCCTTGGGATCGCGGAATACAAAAACATCCTTGTCGCGGAAGTGCGCCTCTTTGATCGCTTCTTCCAGCGTCATCGGATGCAGCGCCACCGAGTCCTGCGACTGCACCAGATGCACTTCGGTGGTCTGGGCCACCGAGGGAAATTTATGAACGAGCACGGAAACCGTGGCATTCTCGGCCAGCCCGAGCACCGCCTCGATGTTGTCCTGCAGCGACTGGCTGTCAAATTTCTTGACCGCCTTGCGCTTCTTGCTCAGCCACTTCGTTTTATGTTTGAGCGCCTGCTTCTGCAGGTGGTCGAGAGCTTCATTGATGGCCGAGACCATGTCCTCGGTCTGGGCCAGACCTACAATCGGACCGTTGGGCGGGTCGATTGTGATCTCCACTTTATGCCGGCGCTTTTCGACCGCCAGAACCACTTTGGTCTCGAAGCGGTCGCCCAGAATTTTGCGGATCTTGTCGAGCCCGGTTTCAACTTCCTTGCGGATGGTGGGAGTAATCTTGTATTTTCTCGCGGTATATTCCACGTTCATCGAGCAGCCTCCGGAATCTTTTAGTCCAACGAGGTCAGAGGTGAGAGGTCAGATTGCAGAGGTGACAACCTTCCCGCTCGCAGCGATTGGTTCCAACTCTGCAATCTAACCTCTGCCCTCTGCAATTATTTTTTCACTCTTCTCTGATGTGTGCTGGGAATTTTCATGTCTTCCCGATATTTCGCGACCGTCCGGCGAGTCACCTGGATGCCCTGCGACTGGAGCACGCGGGTGATCTGCTCGTCGGTCAGCGGCCGGCTGGCATCCTCGTCTTCGATCAGTTTCTTGACCCGGCGTTTCAGGATCAGGAGCGAAGTGCCGCCGCCCTCCGGCCCCTGCACGCTTTCGGAAAAGAAATACCGCAATTCGAACACGCCCTGCGGCGTGTGGACATACTTATTGGCGACCGCGCGGCTGACCGTCGAAGGATGCACGCCGATCTCTTCGGCTACTTCCTTGATCATCATCGGCTTCAGGAAATCGATTCCCCGCTCCAGAAAATCCTCCTGACGCGCCACAATCGAGTAGCAGACCTTGGCGATCGTCTGCTTGCGTTGTTCGATGTTCTTGATGAGCTGGATGGCCGACTTGTAGCGGTCTTTGACGTAGTTGCGCGTGTCGCGGTCGTTGCCCTCTCGGCTGAGCAGGCGCTTGTAGGCGGGATTCAAGCGCAACTGCGGCATATCTTCGTCGTTCATGATGACCAGCCACTCGTCGCCATGCTTCACGAACGCGACATCCGGTTCAATCAGCCGCGTGGCCACCTTGTTGTAGCGCAGCCCGGGCCGGGGATCGAGGGTGCGGACATACTCGAGCGCCGCCTCTACCGCTTCCACCGGACGCCCAATGGCGCGCCCGATTTCCTTGAACTGCTTCAGAGTTACCGCTTTCAGATGCTGATCGACCAGGGCAATCGCATCCTTCACCACTTGCTCGGTCGTCATGTTGCCATTGGCATTGCCGTTTCTGTGCAGCGGCAATTGTGCGAGGTGGTAGCGCAACTGATAGAGCAGGCATTCGCGCAGGTCGCGGCAGGCGATGCCCGACGGATCGAACTGGCGTACAACTTCCAGCGCTTCGTGCAGGTCGGCTACGGTGAAGCTTACCGGCTCAATCCGGGCGGGCGCCGTTGCCGTCCCCGTGGCATCGGTTGCCGGGGGCCGGCTGCCAGTTGCCGGTAATCCCGACTCGACTTGGACACTGACCTCTGGCAACGGGTCCGCCACATCGCTTGCGGCAAAGTTCTCCGGCGAAAGGGCAGAAACATCGGAATCGGCAGCGTCGGGCGAAGCCGCGCCAATAGCGATTCCGAGCGCCTCCGCTTCACCGACAATCTTGGCCGCCACTTCGACGTCCGCCTCGGGAGGCGCGATCGGAGCGATACCCAGCAACTCTTCGTCGGTGGCAATCAGGTAGCCTTCTTCGTTCAGGTTCCCAATGATCTGTTCAGCGGCCAGATGCACCGGCGGCCGGACGGAGATCGCGCCCAGTTGCCAGAGCAGGTGGTCGCTCAAGTTCCCCGGCTTCGACAGGAAGTTCTCGAACGAAGGCTTCTCGATCTCCTCCATTTCTCCCGAACTGCGATAGCCGGGATCGAGATATTCCTGGAAGAACGAGCCAAAATCGATCTCTTCGAAAGGGTCCTTCTTCTCATCCGCGATGGTCGGACCCTGGTCCGGCGCGGCGGTCTCCTTGGCGGCCAGACGGTCGCGTTCTTCTTCCTGGCGTCCCACGTCGTCGAGCAGCGGGACCGCATCCTCCAGTTCTTCCAGCACCGGGTTCTCGACCATCTCGGCGTTGATCATGTCCTTGAGCTCGAGCTTGTTGAGCGCGAGCACGGAGACCATTTGCACGAGACCCGGCGTCAGAATCTGGCGCTGCGACAACTTGACGTTCAGTCTGTGCTGAAGAAGAACCATTTCTCTCCAAAACCAGTAGCCAGTTGCCAGTTGCCAGTTAGAATCGATCTACTGGCTCACTCCTTGAACTTGTTGTTCCTCACACACTCGGTTGCACCCTAACTCCGGAACATCGGCGTGTGGAAAATTTAGCTTCTCATGCACCGAGGTAGCCCGCATGGACACGAAAGGTCAATGTGCCCACGCCTCGGTAACCGGAGAAGCAGTTGCCGGTTACCAGTTGCCAGTAAAACCAGATTGACTGGCAACTGGTAGCTGGCAAATGGCAACTGCTTCTTCACACCAACGAGAAGCTCTCCCCCAAATAAACCCGCCGCACTTCCGGATCGCTGCCCAACTCCTCCGGCGTGCCGGACCGGAAAATACGGCCCTCGTTAATGATGTAGGCCCGGTCCGTCACCGACAGCGTCTCGCGGACGTTGTGGTCGGTCACCAAGATCCCAATGCCGCCCGCCCGCAGATCGGAAATGATCTTCTGCAAGTCCAAAACGGCGATCGGATCAATGCCAGAAAACGGCTCGTCGAGCAAAATAAATGTGGGATTGATGCAGAGCGAGCGCGCGATTTCCACCCTCCGCCGCTCCCCACCCGATAACGCATATCCGCGATTCTGCCGGATATGCTCCAGCCCCAACTGGTCGATCAGCTTCTCCGTCTTCTCCCGGCGCTCATGCCAGGAAATCGGCTGGACCTCGAGCACCGCCAGAATGTTCTCTTCAACCGTCAGTTTCCGGAACACCGAAGCTTCCTGGGGGAGATAGCTGATACCGTACTGCCGCGCCCGTAAGTACATGGGAACGCTGGTGATATCTTCATCGTCGTACAATACCCTGCCGGTGTCGGGAGGAACCAGACCTACGATGGAATAGAACGTGGTGGTTTTTCCGGCCCCATTCGGCCCCAGCAGGCCCACGACTTCGCCCTGCATGACCTGGAGGCTGACGCCGTTCACTACGCGTCGGCCACGATAAGACTTCCCAATTTCGTCGGTGGCCAGCGTATGCATTTATCGTGCCACTTGCGTCTTAGTGACGGTCGGAGATGTTTCCTTGCCTTCTACGAGCACCCTATCATCGTGCCTAAAGAAAGTCAACGAATCGCCTGTGATTTTGCCCCGTTCGGCATCAAAAATGCTCGGAGGTCCACCGGTCAGGACGAACTTGTCGTCCGCGGACGTGTACACCAACTGCTCGCCCGTCGCGCGCCGCCCAGGCTGCGTAATCACAACCTTCTGTTCGGCCACAATCCGTTCCACCTGCCCCGGCATTCCAGGTCCCGTACCGGCTTGCGACTGGCTCCGCGCCACCAGAAATACCGTCATCTGCTGAGCCGTTAGCGTCGCGTCGGAGCCCTTCGCCGTCACACCGCCATCGAGAAAGATTTTGCGCTCCGCATCGGCGTAGTTCAGGCGCGCGGATGTGATGTGCACCGGCGTCACCTTCCCGCTCTTGTCCATTTGCACCAGCACGGTCGAAACCGGCTGAGCTAAACGTCCCTGCGTTGCCCCCTGCGCGATTAGCGACCGGTGGTCGCGATCGAATTGCAGTGTGGGAGCTTCCACCACATTCGCGTTTTGCCATAAACGCGCATCGCCCGTGTACAGCGCAATCGCCGGCGAACGATGCGCCGTCATGCTGCGGCTGCTCACGTGGATCGGGTCGGAGGACGCAAGCATGCCGCCGCCCGGTTGCGCCTTCAGATCGGAGTACGTGCTCTTGACATTGCCCTCGGCGATGGCATCGCCGGTCGCCCGGTTCATGTGCATGGTCTGCGCGGTCGTCGTCATGCCGCCATCCACCACCCGTGGCGATCCAGTCAGCACCAGCATTTGATCGGCGACCGTGTACTCTCCCCGCTGCGCCCACGCCTTTTCGGTGCCATCGGCATAAGTAAGGTCGCCGCTCTGCGCGATCGACGACACGCCGCCCTCCGGCAGAAAAACCACATCCAGCATCTGGCTGGTCGATACGCGATCGGCCTGCCCCGCCGCGCCGCCAATCTTGCTGCTGTCGATGATGCTGCTGACGATCTTTGCGTCCGGCTCTCCATGCAGCGTGGCCAGGCGATTCTTCTCTGTGAATTTCGCCGTGAACTTGGCGGCGGTGACCACTGTTTTCTGATTCGAGCCCGGCTGCGTGATCACGATCTGCGGCGGCCCGCTCGTCTCGGCGCGCTCCAAGAGACGGCCGTCTTTCACCAGGAAGTCCATCACCGGAGCGGTCATCTCAATATCTTGCCCCCCCATCCCCAATGGAGAAACGGGCGTCCCCGTCCGCCCACCCACAGTAGGCGCCGCCTTCTTCTGCACCAGCTTTACGCCGTCTTCGGCATGAGCCGTTTTCAGCGTCTGCCGCCCCCCAAGGGCCGCGGCAAAATGCAACGTCACGCGTCCGGCGGAAGCCTCGGCGGGCTGCGCTCCCAGGCTGGCCAGCTGCACGTTGCCGCTGAGAATGGCCGTGGTCAACTGATTCCGCGCCCCGGTCAGCCACATTTCAGCGCGGTCGGAACGCCCGTGGGCGTCCGAACTCAATGATGAACGCCCATGAAACTCGCTCCGCACGTCGCCCGCTGCAAAAATACGGTCCACCGTGTTGTCGTCGCGCAAGAAGAACGTTGCGTAATCGGACTGCAGTCGTTCCCCCTCCCGCGCCATGCGCGCCCCAACCAGCACGACCTGCCGGGGCTGCTTGGTAATGACGCCGCGATCCGCATTCAACTGCAGCGCGTGCGGCTGGCTGACATTTACCTCGACCGCCGAGAGCAAGTTCATCGTGCCCGTCTTGGCCACATATTCAATGCCCACCGCGGAACCGGATGCCTGCGGCGTCTGAAAAACCACCTTCCCGCTGGCCGAAGCGTCTCCCGTTTTGTTGTTGAAGACGAAACCATTCGTTTCAAGATGAATCGGCTGCTTGGTTTGTTCCGGAGGGGTCTGGTCCGAATGCCGCAATCCCTCGGGATTCGCTTCCAGGTCAATCAGCGCCGTTCCCTTCGCGTTCACATCGCCGGACGCGGGATCGTACTCGAAGTCATCCCCGGTGATCCGGTCGAAGCGGCTGGCATCCTTGCCATAGACGACGATCTTGACGTTGTGCAATTCCACTCGTCCGCCTGCTTTGAATTGCACCGCCTTGGAAGCGCTCACCGTAAACAGAGTACGGCCCTCGGCCGATTTCGAGATGGAAAAGCCCTCGGCGGTCTGCTGAATGTCGAGGCCGATTTTCGCCGGGATGACGTGGACAAGCTGGCGCACGCGCCATTGCGCGTAGAAATACATCCCCGCAACCGTCGCAATCATGAGAATCGCGCCCAAGGCGAACCAGCGGCGCAGCCGTGATACCGGGAGGGTCATTAGAGGTTAGTGTAACTCGCGGGCCGCAGTCAGAGCCTGTCCAGAGCTAGCGAGCGCAGCAAAGCAAGCCCCTGCTCAGGGGCAGGTGAGGGTAAGCCGCCGCAGCGAGCCGTTCTTCCATCCCGCACCATCCGTCGGCAAATGCGTAAAGTAGACGTAGAAGCTCTTCCCCAGTGTGTGTGGGTCATCGCCAAGCCCGACAGCAGTGGGATAGGCAGCAATCGGACCGAAGGTGCCAAGCGATATAGGCGGCGTCCAGGTAAGACCGTCGATGGATTCGGCATAGTAGAACGTCGTGTCGTTGGAGATGATCAGCACGTAGCGCTGCAACGCGCTGTCGTCGTGGATATCGAGATATCCTTCCTCTTGCGATGAAGAGTTTGGAGTGAGGTCGGTGGACCCTCCGCCGATCCCGGGTTGCAGGTGCCAGTTGCCCTGATAGAATTTTTCGAATGGAACTGCGTGCGGGCGCGCCGATCCGAACGCGGCGTCAAGTACGGAGGCGGCCAGAGCGCGGGCAACTGAGACATGGGTAGTGGTCGAGACCCCAGTCGGGGTCGTGGTGTGAAGTGTGCCGTTGGCGTTCCAGTCCGGAAAATATAAATAGAAATACTTGCCGTCGGGCGAAAGCACAAGCGGCCCGTCGCCAATTTCAAAGCCATCGAGCCCGACCTCATATCCCTGGTTAAGACGAATAATCTCACCCAGGTCAGTCCAGTGCAGTCCGTTGTCCGAGGACGCGGCCAACCCCAGGGCCGCGTACAGCGCGTCGTCGGGAAGCTCAGCGTGATAGGTGACCAGCAGGTTGCCCGCCCCCGTCATGCCTGCGGGAACTTGATAGACCGGGCCCCCGCCCATGTAGCCATAACTTGGATAGTTGGGGTTAACGGCGGGATCGGAATTCGGGGAAACGCTGACGTCCTGAGGATCGCCTGAGCCGAGCGGGCTGTCGAGCGTTCCCGCCGTGGTGACCACCGATCCGTACTTGTTATTGCCGACCCAATGACCTTGCCACATCTGCCGGGAATGTCCCCCGCCATCGCTGGCAAAAAACTCGTAGCCGTTGTCCGTCTTGATTATGCCCATGGGCGTGTCGGGCCAGGCGAAGCCGTCGTAAGTATCCGTGAGCGGCGGCTGAGCCTTGCGACCGGCCGCGAGACGCTGGGCCGGCGAGGCGACGACGATCGGGGAAGTCACCGAGGGCTGGCAGACCGGTGTGAGGGCCTGGGCCGCGCCGACTCCTGACGAGAACTGAAAGAAGCTGGCTAGTAAGACAACCGAGGCGAGCGGTGAGCGGCAGAGCATAAGGCATCCTTGGGTCTGGTCTTGTGTGAGTAGGCCGGCAATCGTCCCTTCAAAGAAACGTCACCGGCCCACATCGCTTAGCAACACGAGACTCCGCTGAATGTTGCGTACGCGCTTCCGGGAATTATCCCCGCCGCACCAGCGTCCCGGCCAGCAGGTCGTGCAGTCCCTGCTTGCGCTCCGTGAATCCCACCATGATGTAACCGATGAATAGGATCATCGTCGAGAGCCACTTCGCGAAATACCTTCCCGTCGCACGCTCGAACGAGATGCGGTTGCCGTAGAGATCGGTGACCTTCAGCCCGCAGACCATCTTGCCCAGCGTCGCCTGGTACGACGAGCTCTCCATAAATGCCTCGTACAACCAGGAACCGAAGATCAACAAGATGAACGTGACGCCGCCGCCCAACAGACCAAGCCCAAAAAAAGGATGCCCAAAATGCGGAACGTGGCCCATCATTCCCCCCGCCAGTCCTAGGCCACCGAAAATCATGCCCACGGGAGCCACCACAACCCGCAAGATGATGTGGTCGATAATGGCTGCGACCACCCGAATCCAGAACCCTCCGTAGGCAACTCCCACCACCGCGGGTGCGGCCGCCTGATAAGCAGCCGGTGGGGATGAGTAGGGCGAAGCTGGGTTGGACGAAGCTGGGTAGGACGAAGCTACGTTAGGAGATGACGAAATCGCCGGCGGGACGACCCCGGGCGTCGGGCTCGTGGGCGCTCCACAGCGGCTGCAAAACTGAGCGTTGGCGGCGTTCGGCGCGCCGCACTTGTTGCAGAAGAAGGTTGAGTTCATGCAGGGCACTATAAAGATGAATTGGATGTTTGTCAAAGCCCGGCGAAGCCAGGCCGTGACAGACTGCGGGGACGAAGGCGCTTAGCGGGCCCGCACTACGTCGCGCAACGTCAGTTCCAGCCCGCCGAATTCCGGGTGGTCGTTCATGCCGAGCGAGTAGGCGATATCCAGGCTGTCACCGGCGAGCAATTGCAACCGGTCGCAAGATTCTTTCATGCCCCATCCCATCGCTTTGAAGGCGATGTTGCCGCGCCAGGGTGAATGTGTTGATGAGGGCTTTGTGGCGGCCGAACCGAGCCCCGTACCCACGCGCAGCCGCACATGCTTGTCTTTCACCGCCTGCGGAGGCGCCATCAGCCGCACTCCTCGCGCCGCGAAAACAGGCTCGCGGTTTTCCATCCCAAAAGGTTCGAGTAAAACCAGCGCCTGGTGAAGCTCGGGCGTGACCTCTCCGAGCGGCAGCTCGCGATCGAATTCCAGCTGCGGCTCGAAGTCGGCGGGTGTGAGCCGGGCGCGCGCGTATTCATCAAGATGCCGGCGCAGCGTCTCGACATTGGCGCCGGGCAGCGCAAAACCCACCGCGTGCGCGTGTCCGCCGTAGCGCGAAAACAGCTCGCGGCACGATTCGAGCGCGTTCAAAAGATGGAACGCCGGAATCGACCGTCCCGATCCGTACGCTTCCTCGCCTTCCCGCGAGATGACCAGCGTTGGCCGCCCGTGGCGCTCCACCACCCGCGATGCCGTAATGCCAATCACGCCTCGGTGCCAGCCTTCGCCATCCACCACCACGCAATATGCTTCGCGCAGCCTGGGCTCTTCTGCGAGGCGGAGTTCGATGCTGTCCATGATGCGCCGCTCTTCCGCCTGGCGCTCGGCGTTCAACTGGTCAAGGCGGCCGGCAATCTGCCGCGCGCGCTCGATGTTTTTCTCGCTGAAAAGTTCCACCACGTCGCGCGCCGCGTCCATGCGTCCGGCGGCGTTCAGGCGAGGCGCGATGCGAAAGCCTACTTCGGTCGCGGTCAGCGCCCGCCCGTCGCCCAGCTTCGCAACTTCCAGCAGCGCCTTCAGCCCAACATTCACTGGACGGCGCAGTTCCTGCAACCCCAGCTTCGCGAACACGCGATTCTCGCCAAGCAACGGGACGGCATCGGCAATGGTGGCGATGGCCACGACTTTCATGAACGACATCAACAGCCGCGATTGGTCCTTCCCGTCCAGTCGCCGCTGCATCAATCCCTGGGCCAGCTTGAAGGCCACGCCCGCGCCGCACAAATGCTTGCAGGGATAATCGCAACCTTCTTGATTTGGATTAACAACGCTCAGCGCCTCGGGAACGCCTTCCGTCCCCGGCAGGTGGTGGTCGGTGACAATCAGGTCCAGTCCGGTGCGCCGCGCGGTGTCGGCGGCGGCAAAGGCGCGGATGCCCGTGTCCACGCTGATAATCAGCCGCACGCCGTCGGCAGCGGCGCGCTCGATCACCTCGTCGCGCATGCCATAGCCTTCGCGGATGCGGTGCGGCACGTGAAAGTCAGCCGCCCCGCCGCACAGTTCAATGGCCGTCTTGAGAATGACGATCGCCGTCGTGCCATCGACGTCGTAGTCGCCATAAATCAGGATTTTCTCGTTCCGCTCCACCGCCGCTTCCAGCCGGTCCAGCGCGGCCTTCATCCCGCTCATGAGCAGCGGGTCATGAAGATCGCCCAGCTCCGGCGAAAGAAAACGCGCCGCCGCCTCCGGCTCTTCGATTCCGCGCCCAACCAGCAGATCGGCGAGCACGGGCAAAGCGGAAGCGGCGATTTTCAGCTTGGAATCATGCAGCGCCGCTTCGAGAGCCCGGGCTTTAGCGGAATTCGGCGGATTGGAGTTCCATCGCATTGTCGGCTTTCGCGAAGAATCAGATTAGCAGGCCCTGCCCAATTTCTAGAAGGATGCGCCCCCGAGTGATTCACGAATCCGCCTGAACTGCCGATGAAAGAAAACGGGGCAACCCAGGGCTCTTCCCGCTCACTGCGCCGCGCGTGAGGGATTGAGCGGGAGACGCCCAGATCGAAGGAATGCTATGACCGTAGCAACCGGTACAGCCAAAGCGCCGAATCCGATGGGGCTCACCTGGGACCCGGAAAGTCTTCCGCCCTTCCCGGCTGTCGCGCTCAGGGCGCTGA
>Ga0181518_10000693_pt1 | contig 36241 bp, 29 predicted proteins | sample PEATcosm2014_Bin_28_FD_119751 | JGI IMG/M metagenome (GOLD analysis project Ga0181518, IMG submission 119751) | Peatland microbial communities from MTU Mesocosm Facility, Houghton, MI, USA - PEATcosm2014_Bin01_60_metaG | ecosystem: Environmental > Terrestrial > Soil > Wetlands > Peat | place...
GCCCTCCATTGTGTTAGAGAACCGCAGCCGCCGTCCAAATCGATCTTGATTCATGCCGATGCTAATCTACTGCAAAGGCAGAGTTTGCCGCAACCAGCCATATCAATGTTGGGACAGCCATGCCCTCCGCGCCGATTCAGCGCCACCCCAATGTGCTATGTGTCCAGGCGGCGCTTCCGAACGCGGGAGTAGCCCTCGGAGAGGCGACTACGGCCGTTCAGAAGCGATCGCGAGTGTGCAGAACCTACTTGGCGTACTGACTGACCAGATCGGTCAACCCGTTCGCAATGGCCGCCTCGGCGCAGCCGGGCTTCAGCCGGGAGCTCAGCACCTGAAACGAATAGTGGGAGAACGACGCGTCGTCCGGGATGTAGCCGGAATTGGCGGCTCCGTTAGCCAGCGTCACCATCACGGTGTTGGCCATCGGAGACTGCTTCTTCATACGTTGTGAGATCAAATTGTACACCTCCGCGTCCACCGTGGTCAGCGCCACATCGCCGACCACCAGCGCTCCGAGCCGGATGTCGACCGGATCGCCGTCGACGTATGTTCCAGCCATGCCCTCGCGGCCCGTATTGGTCCTGCGGCGCCCGGCGCAGGTCACCATGTTCTGCGAGCCCCAGATGCGGACGTCGCCAACCGTCCTGGTCGTCTCGGTGATGACGCGAATGACTTCCTCGCCGAGCAACTGGCCCTCGCTTTCCATCCACCGCTCCAGATTGTCGCGGACGCTGGGATCGAGGGGTTTGGGGGCAACGGCCCCCTCCCGCAGCGGGGCCTCGACCGACTCGCGGACCAGGACGTTGCCGGTGATCTTGGCCCCGGAGATGGAAGCCAGCGCATTGGTGGACGGCCGCATATAGAGTGGGTTCTGGTCGCCCGACGCACCTTGTGAGAAGGCGACCACGGCCTTGTCGTCGTAGGCCTGTTCGACGTAACGGCACATCGCACCGGGAAAATCCGCGCTGGTGAACCCAACCAGGTACCCATTGATCGGGTGCATGGCATAGTTCACGTAAGCTGCGATCAGGTCGCCGGTAGGTGTCTCGAACTTCACCACGGCGACGGTCTTGTCCGACGGCGCATCCAGGTTCGGGGCCTGCGTCCACAGGTGCGTCTCGGGACTAACCGCGTCGCGGTTGACGTTCAGGTAACTGAAGCCTGCGCCGAATCCCATGCGCGCCGTCTGTAGCTTGGCTTTGGCCTGGCGCACCGCATCCAAAATGCTGTTCACCAACGGGGAAGGGTTCTGCGACGGCGGCCTGCCCTGGGCGCCGGGTCCGCCGGGTCCGCCCCGTCCACCTCTTCCCCCCGGCATGCCGCCGCTGTGCGTATGCGTGGCGGATATGATGATGTTCTCCACGGGGCACTTCAACTCCTCGGCGATCCGCTTGGACGCGTCCGCCCAGACCTGCTCGCCCAAGCCCCCCAGGTCAGCTCCAATCAGGGCTGCGCGTGTGACGCTATTATCGAGGACAATCGCCCGGACATAGAGGCGCTCGTGCGCGTACTTGGCTGAAGGCGGCTGCGCGGAATCTGCGGCTGGCGTAATATCCACGCGGGCCGCGCCCACGCGCAGGCTTCCACGATCGGCGGCGCCGGCGGCCACCCAAGTCGTAACCAGGAAGAGCGCCAGGCACCTTCCCCAGGCATTGCGTTTCAATCTGCTCATGATGCCTCCTCAGCATACGTCCGCGAGCGTGCGATTTGCTCGCGACTCTGCCACGCACTATAGCAAACGCCACTGCCCTCCGAAATGCCTGCCCGATTCCGCCGTGCCAGTTCTCAAAAGGTAGAACGACCTCCCGGGAAGTTAACGCTTTCCGCGGCCTCCGCGAAACAAGGGCGCGCTACAGGGGATTGGTAAACGCTGGGCGACTATCCGAGCGCATCGGGCGTCCACACACCGTTGCCGCGCATGGCCAAGTTCGCAACGTGCCCGGCCCGCGCTGCGGCTACGCCGGCCTCAACCGGAGCTGCCGGCGTGTTGCGAGAACGTACGCAATCGACGAAGTTCATCATGTGGTCCAGCCCGCCATCCCTCGGCGACGTCTCCCTCAATATCGGAGGCGGCATGATAAACGCCTCCGTGTAGTGCGGCACTTCCGCATACACTTCAAACCCGCTGCGGTGCAGCCGCATGGCCGCCTTGGTTCCGCGGATCATTAGGCCGCCTCCTTCCAGGTAGCCCAGCAGCGCGCTGTCGAAATCCACCAGCACCTTGGGATACGAAAGGGCGGCACTCATCGTATCGGGCGTTTGCCGCTGCGGGAGCAGCGCCTTCACTCCTGTGGCGGTGGCGCGCGTAGGTGTGTCCTCGCCCATGAACCAATGCGCCACGTCCACCCAGTGGACGAACAGATCGGTCATGGCGCCCCCGCCGAAATCCCAATACGAGCGCCAATGCGCATACTGATCGGCATCGAACGGCCGGTCCGGCGCCGTTCCGAGGAACCGCTTCCAATCCAGTTTGGAAAGATCGATGGCCGGTCCCGCCGTCTGGTTTGCGACATTGTTCTGATACCAGTAGGTGTGGATGAGGGTCACCTGGCCGAGCGTGCCGTTGGTTACCAGGTCCTTGGCATGTATGAAGTGCTCCCAACTGCGCTGCTGCGTCCCCGTTTGCACCACACACTTCGATGCGCGCACCGCGGCAATCAGAGGCTCGCCCTCAGCCAGCGTATGGGTCACGGGCTTCTCGCAATAAACATCCTTGCCTGCACGCACCGCGTCGACGGTGATGGGGACGTGCCAGTGGTCCGGGGTGGCAATGATTACCGCGTCGACGTCCTTGCGGTCGAGCAACTCCCGGTGGTCCACGTAGTCGCGGGCATCGGGACCGAAGCGGCTCTTGGCCCGCAGCCGCTGAGGCTCGTAGACGTCGCACACGGCTGCCACTTCGTTATTCGCCAGGCGGGCCACATTGCTCAGCAGATATTGGCCCCGTTCTCCGACGCCTATGGCGCCAAACCGAACGCGATCGTTGGCGCCCTGGATGCGGCCGTAGGATGCTGCCGTCGCAATTGCGGCTCTCAGAAAACGGCGGCGGTTGGTTTCTTTCATGAGCGGTTCCCCTTCGACAGCGTAAAGCCCGGCGCCGCACCGCGCAACCCCCTCGCGAAGCGAAGCCCAGCGGCCGCACTCCGGAGGGCGGAATGGGAGTATGATGGCAAGCGGCCACTGGTGGCCGGCGACCGCGTTGATTTCAGGAGGAAGCAGATGACATCCGATCAGAACCGCCGCGAGTTTCTGGGAGCCGCGGCAGGCGTTGCCGCATTCACGATTGTTCCACGGCCTGTGCTGGGAGGGCCGGAGTTCGTCGCCCCCAGCGACAAGATCGCCCTGGCGTACATCGGCGTGGGAACGCAGGGTCTGCGTGAACTGCTGCCGCTGCTTGCGGTCCCGGACATCCAGGTGGTTTCGGTTTGCGACCCGAGCAGAGATGCGGTGGAATACCGCGACTGGTCCCGCAGCGGCCTTCTTGGCTCGATTCGATCCACACTGGGCAAGCCGGAATGGTGGGCCGGCGCCGATAGCGTGATTCCGGGCGGCCGCGAGGCGGCGCAAGATATCGTGGACACTTACTACACCACGCAAAGACCCGCGGACAAGTTCAAAGGCTGTTCTGCGTACGCGGACTATCGCGAGCTGCTCGACAAGGAAAAGGACCTCAACGCGGTCAAGATCATGACGCCCGATCATCTCCACGGGATCATCAGCATCGCCGCCATGAAGCGCGGCAAGCACGTAGTGATGCATAAGCCTATCGCTAACCGTCTAGCCGAGGCCCGGCTTGTCCTCGATACCGCCCAGACGAAAGGCGTTGCCACGCACTTCATGCCGTGGGACGCGAACGGATCCATGGAGCAGGTCATGGCTTGGGTGCGGGATGGGGCCATTGGGAACCTCCGCGAGATCCATAACTGGACGAACCGCCCGGTGTGGCCGCAATATCCGACTCTGCCGACGGAAGTGCCTCCTGCCCCGAATGGCTTCGACTGGGATCTCTGGCTCGGTCCGGAGGCATACCGTCCCTACCATCCGAACTACACGCACATGGTCTTTCGCGGGTGGTATGACTTCGGAGGCGGCAGTATGGCGGACATGGGCCACTACAGCCTCTGGACGGTGTTCAATGCGCTGGAACTGAGCGGCCCCGTCAGCATTGAGCCGATGCTGACCCACAACTGCACGCTGGCGGAAAACGTATCGACAACCGTAAGAAACGATTTCTCGTTCCCCACGGCCAGCGTCGTGCGGTTCAAGTACCCGGCGCGCGGGCAAAGGCCCGCCGTGGATCTGGTCTGGTACGAGGGTGGAATCAGGCCTCCGACGCCGGACGAACTGGAAGAAGATCATAAGGAACTTCCGCGCGAAGGCATGATGTTCGCGGGCGACAAGGGCAAGATCCTGGCTGGCTTTCAGTTGGAAAGCCCGCGACTGATTCCTGAATCAAGGATGCGCGGATACACGGCGCCTCCGGCTCCCCAGCAGACTGGTGGAGACCGCGTTCAGCCCGGAGTGCTCAAGTGGGTGGAAGCCTGCCGGGGCGGCGCGCCTTCACCCGGGAGTTTCCTGAACGCGTGGCCCATTTCAGAGGCAGTGAACCTGTACGCCGTGGCGCTGCGCACGGGACATAAGCTGCAATACGATGCGGAGAGCATGAAGATCACCAACGTACCCGGCGCCAACAAGTATTTGTCTCGCGAGTACCGGAAAGGTTGGGAGCCGGCATCCGCGTGAGCGGAGCGGCGGACAAGGAAACCATGAACGCGACCAGAAGAGAGTTTCTTCAACGAAGCACGCTGGGCCTGACAGTGGCCGCTTGCGCGGGACCGGGCGCACTGCAATTGCGCGCCGACCCGCTGGGATTCCCGATCGGGTGCCAGACCTACCCCGTGCGGAATGCGCTGTCGCAAGATTTCGACGGCACTCTCCGGCAGCTTGCGGGGATGGGCTACCAGACCATCGAGATGTGTTCGCCGCCCGGCTACGCAACCGCCGGCTACGGGACGCTGGTGGATATTAAGGCCGCCGAGATGCGGCGCAGGATTCAGGACGCCGGCCTGCGTTGCGAAAGCTGTCATTACCAGTTCCAGGAATTAAAGGCCCATATGGACGAGCGGATCGCCTTCGCCAAGGAGCTCGGACTGAAACAAATGGTGGTCGCCACGTTTGCGCTGCGCCCCAATGCGACACTGTCCGACTGGACGCGATCCGCCGATGAATTAAATCATTTAGGGGAACAGACACAGAAGGCGGGAATCCAACTGGGGTTTCACAACCACGATTTCGAGTTTCAGGAGATCGACGGCGTGCTGATCTACGACAAGCTAATGGAGACGTTTGAGCCGAAGCTGATCAGATTGCAGTTCCAGGTGGTTGTGATCAGGATGGGTTACAAAGCATCCACCTACCTGCGCAAGTACCCGAACCGCTTCCTCTCCATGCACCTCGCGGACTGGTCGACAACCGAGGGCAAATCCGTGCCGGTGGGATCGGGCGTCGTGGATTGGAAGGATCTGTTCGCCGCCGCCAAAACGGGCGGGATCAGTAATTACTTTGTCGAAATGGAGATGGACGCACTGAAGCCGAGTTACACGTATCTGCATGGGCTGACAGTGTAATTAGCCACAACCGAGCTACCTGGGGCCTCCGGAGAGCTTTCACTGATGGGCAGAGGATTTGGCGCGCCCGCGCCCGGCATATAATGGCGCTTACGAAGCTCCGGATTGATCTGCCGTTAGCGTACACGCCGATGTTCCCGGATCACCCATGACCACCCGACGGACGCTTCTGAAACTGGGAGCCCTGGCACCACTTGCCAGCGCCACGCCGGCAAGTGGCAGCCCGGCCGCACCTGGCTGCGATGAGGTGGTCTCGCTGGACGGAGCATGGTCGTTCCGCCTCGATCCGCAGGACACCGGAGAGTCGTCGAGCTGGAACCTGGCTGGAAAAGCGACCGAAGGTTGGCGGACCGTTGTCGTGCCACACACCTGGCAGATTGAGCCCGACAACGCGGAATACAGAGGGGTGGCTTGGTACCGCCGGGATTTCGAGGCGCCGCGGAGCTGGGTCGACTGTGCCGTTCGCGTTGAATTCGAAGCCGTCTTCCACACGGCCACGGTGTGGGTGAATGGCGTGGAGGCGGGGCGGCATACCGGCAAGGGGTACACGGCGTTTGTGGTCGACCTGGGGCAGCATCTGCGCTATGGCGGGACGAACACGCTGGCGGTGCGGGTGGACAACTCGTTCAACGAGTCCATGTTGCCGCGCGGCCGATCGAGCGATTGGGCGCACGATGGGGGAATCTACCGGCCGGTCCACCTGCTGGTGACGCCGCGAACGCTGATCGAGCGCATCTGGGTGGAGGCCGAACCCGACTTAGCTTTGGGAAAGGCGACCATCGAAGTTTCCGCCGCCGTGCGAAACACTGCCGACGCTGCATGGGAGGGGAACCTCGCGTTTCGGGTGGCCGATGATGCGACCGGGGAGACGGTTGCGACCGGGCCGGCCATGCCAAAGAAGCTCGCGGCGGGCGAGCGCACGATGGTTACGTTCCGGAAGGCCGAGATCGCGGACGCGAAGCTCTGGCACTTCGATCATCCCCACCTGTACCAGTTGAGCGTGGAGCTATCGAATGGCCACTCGTGCCAGACGGCGTTCGGCATCCGCAAAATCAAGGCGCGGCAAGGCGGCTTTTTTCTGAATGGGGAGCGCGTGCGGCTGATGGGAGTGGAGCGCATGGCCGGCAGCAATCCCGAATTCGGCATGGCCGAACCAACGGAATGGATCGCGCACGACCATGCGGACATGAAGGAACTGAATTGTGTCTACACCCGTGTGCACTGGCAACAGGACGAGCGGGTGTTGGATTGGTGTGATCGGCACGGAATCCTGATACAGACCGAAGTGCCGACGTGGGGCGGCGCGACGTTCCAGAATATGGGTCCGCATCCCTTGCCCGAGCTGATGAGCAACGGCCTCGATCAGCTTCGCGAGATGATCGAGCGTGACCGCAATCATCCGTGCATCTTTTCGTGGGGCATCTGCAATGAGATCGGCGGGCAGAATCCCGCGGCGTATGAGTTCGCCCAGCGGATGTACCAGGAGGCCAAACGGCTGGATCCGCGGCGGCTGGTGTCGTACGCCTCCAACTCGCTCCAGCAGACTCCGGAGAAGGACGTGGCGGGCCTGATGGACTACATCATGTGGAATGAATACTACGAAAGCTGGTATGGAGGAACCGCGGCCGATCTGGCCAGCCACCTGGACGAACTGCATCGCGTCTTTCCCGCGAAGGCCATTGTGATTTCCGAGTACGGGTACTGTGCGTGCACCCAAGACAGGCCGGAAGGAGACGCGAAGCGCATCGACATTCTGCGGGAACACGACCGCGTATTCCGCCAGCGCGAATCCGTGGCGGGCATGATTTTCTTCGACTACAACGACTACCGGACGCACATCGGCGACCGCGGCACGGGCGTGATGCGGCAACGCGTTCACGGCGTGGTGGACGTTTACGGCGCGCGGAAGCCGTCCTGGGAGGCGCTGCGGCGCGAAGCGTCGCCGATTGAATCGCTGCGCGTGACGGGGCAGCCGGACGCGCTGCGCGTGGAGGTGACGGCGCGCAACACGGCGCCCGCGTATGCGCTGCACGGGTACCAAATCCGCGCCGTGGCTTACGGTTTCGGAGAGATTCCGGTGGAGCGGATCGGCGGGCAACTGGAGACGATCGTCCCTGGCGGATCGGCCCGCACGGAGCTGCACTTCACCGAGGCGGGGATCTCGCGCATCCAGGTGGACGTGTTGCGGCCCACCGGATTCTCCGCGTGGACGGAAACATGGCGGTACTGAACAGCCGCGTGGCCGGCTCGAGCGGCTGGAATCTCCGCTACATCTGGTTCATTTCGATTGCGGCGGCGATGGGTGGGCTGCTGTTCGGCTACGACTGGGTAGTGATCGGCGGCGCTAAGCCGTTCTACGAAACGTTCTTCCATCTCCGCACGCCGGCGGCGGTGGCTTGGGCCATGAGCAGCGCTCTGGCCGGCTGCCTATTTGGCGCGGTAGCTTCCGGCCTGCTGAGCGACCAATATGGCCGCAAGCGGCTGCTTCTGTTCTCGGCACTGCTGTTCGCGGCCAGCTCGCTGGGGACTGGCATGGCGGGCTCCTTTACGATGTTCCTCGTATGGCGCATTTCGGGCGGCGTGGCCATCGGGCTCGCCTCCAACTTATCGCCGATATATATTGCCGAGGTGGCGCCGGAATTCCTTCGCGGGCGGCTGGTATCGGTGAACCAGTTCACCATCGTGATTGGCTTGATGGGAGCGCAGGTTGTGAACTGGCTGATCGCACGGCCGGTCCCGGCGGGCGCGACCGCGGCTGCCATTTTGCAATCGTGGAACGGCCAGCAGGGATGGCGCTGGATGTTTGGGGTGACGGCGGTTCCTTCGGTACTGTTTCTGCTGGCAATGCTGTTTGTGCCGGAGAGCCCGCGCTGGTTGGCGAGGAACGGGCAGCGGTCGCGCGCGCTGGCGGTGCTGGAGCGGACTGGCGGAACGCTCTTCGCCGGCCGGGAACTGGCCGCGATTGAGGCGAGCCTTGCCCAGGAAACGGCCGGCGTGGATTTCCGCGACCTTCTGGAACCGAGGCTGCTGCGCATTCTGGCGCTCGGCATCTTTCTGGCGGTGTTTCAGCAGTGGTGCGGCATCAACGTGGTGTTCAACTATGCACAGGAGGTATTTGCGGCCGCGGGATACCAGGTATCGGATATTCTCTTCAACATCGTGGTGACCGGCGCCACCTCGGTGGTGTTCACTGTGGTGGCGATGGGTACGGTCGACCGGCTCGGGCGGCGGCCTCTGATGCTCGCTGGGGCGTCGGGTCTGGCGGTCGACTATTTTCTGCTAGGTCTCAGTTATCACGCCTCGTTGCGCGGCTGGCCGGTCCTGGCCCTGGTAGTAATCGCGGTGGGATGCTATTCGTGTTCGCTGGCGCCGATCACCTGGGTGGTTCTTTCCGAGATCTTCCCGAACCGCATTCGCGGCGCTGCGATGGCGGTTTCCGTGTTCTCGCTGTGGGCGGGGTGCTTCGTCCTGACTTACACATTTCCGTTCCTGAATCGGGGCCTCGGGCCGGCTGGAACGTTCTGGCTTTACTGCGCAGTTTGCGTGTGCGGATTCACGGTGATTCGCTGGAAGCTGCCCGAAACGAAGGGCAAGACTCTGGAGCAGATTGAACGGGAGCTGGTGGGCAGGGCAGGCGCGGGAGATCTCTGAATGAAGATGCTACTGCGATGGGCCCGATGTACGTGCCGGAGCGCGACCTGCGGTAGGTGGTTGTGCCAATGAATCCGCGCGGCTTCGCCGCCGGCGAGGTGCTGGATCGGGAGGACGTGATCGATTGGCAGGACCGGTGCGCCCGCCGGGTGTGCTGGTTCAAGAAGTTGCGCCGCCATTGATGCCGGGAAAACTCATCCGCTTAGACGATAGTGGCCGAGCGCCATCATCTCGGCGTATCGATACTGGAAGTCGGGGTCCGCGGCGAGTTCGACGTGCCGCGACAGCGCCGCGATCTTCCGCAATCGCGCCTGGCGCGTGGAGGGGGTAAGCAGCAACGTGCGCGCGCCGCGCAGCGAGCTGTTTCCCACCGGCTCCACTGCCAGATCGTCGGGCAGCAGTCCGATGACGCGCGCGCTGCTCTGGCGGATGTAGTTGCCGAACGCACCCGCGAGGTACAGCTTCTCGACGCCTCCGCCGGCCAGCATGCGCAGGCCCGCAGCCATCGCGCCCTTGGCCAACTGCAGCTCGCGGATGTCGCTCTGCGTCAGGGCAACGCCGTCGGCCAGCGGGATGCGTTTGTTCGCGTTGGTTAAGCGGCCGTTGGCGCCGATCAGGCCCAGTTCGATCCCGCACGCCGCCGCGTCCACCAGCCCGCTGCCGCAGATGCCGCGCGCCGCGCCTCCGCCGATCACGTGGCAGTCGAGCCCGCCATCGCGCACGTGCACAGTGTCGATCGCACCGGCGCCCGCGCGCATCCCCGCGCTGATGCGGCCGCCCTCAAACGCCGGGCCGGCCGCGGTCGACGCACAGAGAATTCCCCGTGCCGACCCCACCACCACTTCACCATTCGTGCCGATGTCGAAGAGCGCGCGTGCTTCGGTCTGTTCGTCCAGACGCGTGGCCACAATACCGCAGAGCAGGTCGCTGCCGACGAATCCGCCCAGGCAGGGCAGGAACTTGGCCGGTCCGCACCATCCCAGGTCCGCAGGCTCGAAGCGGCAGGCACCCAGTGTGGGCGAGAGGAATGGCGCGTGGGTCAGCGGTTCCACATCGAGGCCGCAGAAGAGATGGTGCATCGCCGTATTGCCCACAACCAGCACCTCACGGAGCGGTTCGCCACCGAGCATCCGCCCGAGCGCTTCGCGGATGAGGCGGCCCAGTTCACCCGGCCGGCGCAGGTTGTATTGCAGACGGCTCATCACGTCGGCCCCGTAGCGCGCCTGCGGATTGAGCGCGGTCTCCACGCGCAGAACTTCGCCGCTCGACAGATCCACCACCTGGACGACAAGCGTGGTGGTGCCCAGATCGACCGCCGCACCGCGTCCCACACGCGGCTCAATGGGCACGGAGGCGTTGTCCGTGAGCACATGCAGGGACCACTGCTCCACTTCGATCACCACGCGTCCCGCCGCGGACGCGCAGCAGGCCAGTCGCCAACCGTCGCCAATTTCTTTTTCGCCGAGCGCCTCGCGCATGGCCGCGGTGACCGGCACGTCGCCTTCCATTACGCGCACCTTGCAGCCGCCGCACGCGAGCTCTCCGCCGCACGGGAATTCGACACCCGACGCAAAGAGCTGGTCGGCCAGGGTCTGCCGCGCGCGTGGATGGAGTTCGAGTTTCACGAGCGGTTGCGCGCAAACCGAGCCATCGCGTCCAGGTTGGCGTGCGGCGTGCCGCGCGGCACCTCGCAGCCGGCGCCGCAAATGTACGCCGCTCCGGCCTGCTCGAAGCATTCCGCCAGCGCTGCTTCCACCGATGCCGGCGTGCCATCGCGCAAGGCCCGCACGGGGTCGATATTACCGAGCAGTACCTGCGTCTCCCGCATGGCCCGGCGCGCGTGAGCGAGCGGCGTCGGAAAGTCCAGGTCGATGATATCGGCGCCGGTCTGCCCCATGCCTTCCACGATGCGCTTCGTGTTGCCGCAGATGTGCAGCCGCACAGGCACGCCGAGAGCGCGGATAGCCGCAATCAGCCGCTGCTCGCAAGGGAGCACGAACTGCGTATACAGTCTGGGGCCGATTAGCGACGCCGCCGCATCGCCCACCCCGATCAGTGTTGCGCCGGCCTCTACCTGCGCCCGCGCGAACTGCACTTCCATGCGCACAGTAAAGTCGAAGAGCGCTTCCACAAAGGGCGGGTCGTCGGAGAAATCCAGCATCAGTGTGTTGAGGCCGCGCAGATCGGCGCTCATCGCGCACGGCCCTTCCACCCAACCCTCGACGATTCGTGTGGCGCCGGTACGCGCCGCCAGCAACTGCACCGCCTCAACTCGATCGCGCATACGTCCCAGGGCGGCCGGGTCGGGCAGGCGCAGACACGCCAGCTTGCTCTTCTCGTCGAGCAGCGCGCGGCTCTCCACAATTGCAGGCGGCTGATCGTCGAACCACTCCACCGCGGCGCCCAGGTCCGACGCTTCGCGCGCCGGGTCGGAGATGGCCGATACATAGTCGAAGCCGAAGCGCTCCGCCACCACCAACTGTGCATCGGCCAACACGTCATGGTGGCGCGCGTAATCGCCGTAGTGCACGCCAGCCAGATCGCCGGCGAACATCATCGTGATCGGCATCAGCGGCAGGGAATCGGTGGGTTCGCCGCGCAGTTTCGCGAGAATGCGCTCTTTGCCTGTCACTCTTGCACCTGCAAGACCCCGGCGCCATAGCTGGCCAGAATGCGCTGGCCGGGCCCCGCCACCACAAACTCGGTTTCCGCCCATTCGCCCTCCAACATGCGCCGCAGCCACGCCAGGTCGCCCGGCAGCCGTTCGAAACTCCAGCCCTTCTCGCTGGCTTCGGCGGCGGCCTCGGCAAGGAACGTCCCGCCTGGCTCCAGCCCCGTCTCGATAAACGTCAGCTTGCTGTAGTTCGACTGGTAGCGCGTCAGCTCGTTGTAGAGGTAGCGCCCGTTATCCTCGCCGTACTTGCGAATCAAGGCTTCCAGCGACTCATCGAATCCCATCGTGTTGTGGGTCAATTGCTGCAGGCCTTTGCCGCGCTCCAGCCAGCCGGTGGACCGGTAAAAAGTGCCGGGGTTTCGCTCGAAATACGCCTGGTAGCGTTCGCGGCTGCCCATCAGAAGCGCGATGCAGTCATGCGCGCGCGGCACGACCAGGCGCGTATGCCGCGCGGCCAACCCGTCGAGCCCGTTGCCGCAGAGCCCGTAGCCGAGCAGGATGGCTTCGTAAACGCCTTCCGGCGTGCGGTCCACCGCTTCCTGAATCTTCGCCGCCATCGGCCGGCCACCCAGGTCGTGCAGTCCTTTGGGCAGAAACTCCAGGTCCACCCGATGCGGCGAATGCGCGCAGGCATCGCACATTTCGCGGAACAAAACTTCGCAACTGATCAGCTTGAGGCGCATCGGGCGGTCACCAGGGCGCGAATGAAGTCCGGGGTGGAACCGCAGCAGCCGCCCAGAAACGAAGCGCCGGCCTCGCGCAGGGCCGCGTAGTGCGAAGCGAAGAACTCAGCCGATGTGTCATATCGGATGGCGGTACCCTCCATCTTCGGCAAACCCGCGTTGGGCTTGATCCAGACCGGGAGACCGCATGCAGCGCGCAAGCGCCGGCAGATGGGCGCAACATACTCCACCCCAACGCCGCAGTTCGCGCCCACCGCATCCGCGCCCGCTTCCACCATCGCCGCAGCTACGGCCTCGGGCGTTGCGCCCATCATCGTGCGGTCCTTGTTCTTTCCCGAGTCAAATGCGAAGGAGACGATTACCGGCAGGCCGGTGGTTCTGGCTGCGGCCACAGCCAGGCGGGCCTCCTCGATGTCGCTCATCGTCTCCACCAGCAGGGCGTCCGCTCCCGCCATCGCAAGCGCCGCGGCCTGCGCGGCGAAAGCGGCACTCGCCTGCGCATGGCTGATTTCGCCCGCCATCAGCATTTTACCCGTTGGACCGATTGATGCAAACACCAGCGACTGCCCGGCAGCCGCCCGTTTCGAGATTTCGACACCGGCGCGATTGATCGCCTCCAGGCCGCCTTCCATGGCAACCGCGTTGGCGCGGAAGGTGTTGGTGAGAATGACCTGGCTGCCCGCCTCCACATAAGCGCGCGCCACCGCTTCCACCCGTTCGGGATGCGCGAGGTTCCAGGTGTCCGGCGCCGCGCCGGGGGCCAGCCCGCGCGCCTGCAACTGGGTCCCCCACGCCCCATCCGTGATCAGCAGACCGTCTTCCAGCCACTCGTGTAGCCGGCTCATGCGGCCACCAGTTTACGCGCCAGCGCCACCGCGGCCGTGGCACTTTCGCCAAACCCGTCGGCGCCGATCGCTTCGGCGTACTGCTGCGTTACCGGTGCACCGCCCACCATGATCCTCACCTTCTCGCGCAGTCCCGCGGTCTCAAAGGCGTCGATGGTGGTTTTCATCGACGGCATGGTAACGGTCAGCAGAGCCGAGAGCGCCACCAGGTTGGCGTGACGCGTGGCCGCCGCTTCGATGAAGCGCTGCGGCGCCACGTCCGCGCCCAAGTCGATCACCTCGAAGCCACCGCCCTCCAGCATCGACGCCACCAGGTTCTTCCCGATGTCGTGCAGGTCGCCCTTGACCGTCCCAATCACCACGCGGCCTACCGGCTCAGCACCCGTCGCCACCAGCAACGGCCGGACAATTTCCATCGATGCTTTCATAGCCCGCGCCGAGAGCAGCATTTCGGGCACGAAGTACTCCTCGCACTCGAAACGGCGGCCCACTTCATCCATGGCCGGCACGAGGTACTTAGTCACGATGGCGAGCGGCGTCACCCCTGCGGCGATGGCCGCCTGCGTCACTGCGGCCGCAACCTTCCAATCTCCCTCGATCACGGCTTCAGGAAGCTTGTCCAGATCAGGCATGCGCAACTCCATTGAATTGATGGACGGCATCCAGCATGGCGACGATGTTCTCCACCGGGGTGCCGGCCTGCAGATTGTGAATCGAATTGAACACGAACCCGCCGCCGGGCGCGAGGATCTCGCAGCGGCGCAACACTTCCTCGCGCACCTCGCGCGGCGTGCCGAAAGGCAGTGTTTTCTGCGTATCTGCGCCCCCGCCCCAGAACACCAGCCGCGAGCCGTACTTCCGCTTTAACGCGGCCGGCTCCATCCCCGCCGCCGAACACTGCACAGGGTTGATGATGTCGAACCCGGCCTCGATGAAGCTATCAAAAAACCGCTCCACGCTGCCGCAGGAATGCTTGAAACATTTCCAGGCAGTGTTGGCGTGCACCCAGTCGTTGACGCGCTTGTAGTAGGGGAACCACAGTTCGCGGAAGGTGCCGACGGAGCAGAATGCCGACGTCTGAGTGCCGAAATCAGTGCCGCAGAGAAAGACGCAGTCCACCTTGTCGCCGATGCGGGCGTGGATGCGCGCCAGGTTCTGGATGCCGATTTCGCACTGGCGCTCGAAGATGCTGTGGATGTAAGGGCGCCGCGTGCGCGTCGACATGTACCACTCCGTCACGTCGCGGATGCCTTTCGGATCTTTCAAAAACGGTGCGGGCACCAGTGCGATGTCGCCGAACGCGGTGCCGCCGAACGTCGCTGCCACACCGTAGCCGCTCCCGCCCGCCGCGCGCGCTGCGCGCTCGAGATGGGCCAGGTCTTCTTCGGCGACCGGGCCGAAGTCTTCCAGATTGTCCGCCGGATCGAGCTTTTCGTCGTCGATTTCCGGCTGCCGGATGATGGTGTCAAAGAAGGCGCTGCCCATCGGCATGCGCCCGCTCGGCGCCGCCGTTTCATCGCCCTCGGGATAGATCAGGATGTCGCCGTTCGGTTCCGTCCGGATCCGGAAATCGCTCGGCACCAGCACATCCAGGCCGCGGAAGTCCCACTCCTTCCAGTTGTCGGCGGGAAAACCGAACATCGTCTTGCGCGAAAAAACGCCGGTGACGTCGAGTCCCATCGCGGCGCGCAGATCGTCTTCCACCAAGCCCAGCATCTGGTAAGGCTCGTGCACCTTCACCGGCTCCGGGGCCAGCCCATAGTAATGGCGCAACGCCGCCACGCAACTGACGTGGATGCCAGTTACGGCGGTGCTGCCAAAATCCAGCGGAATACGATCCGGTTCCCGGTGATCCAGGGCCGTGCGCAACCGCTCCCGCGAGGAGACGTTGGTTTGACTCAACAGCCGACTTATAGCACGACTGCAACGCCACGCGCACGGCGGTAACCCTTCCGCCGGAGATGGATTCAATGGGAGAGGGCTCCTGATGGAGGCAAGCGCAACAGGGTCTTTACGAAATCCGCTCGCCGGTGATAGTGGGTATGATGGATGCTCGCGACGGCGAAGAAAAGCCGGTTTGACGGCGGCCTTTCGATAGCTCAATGCCCAGCTTCGGCGCCGAGGGGCGTGGCTTTGATGTAGGCAATGCCCTTGAAGAGCGCGACCAACTCCCCGGCGTTGTCTGTAACGCGGATCAGACATGTCGAGAGCTTACGCGTGCGGGAGACCTCCTCGGCGATAGCGATCAGCTTGCCCGACCGGACCGCCTTGAACCAGGTGACATCGGCCTGGCAGGCGACCGCCACGACCCCGTGAGTATTCGAAGCCACGGCAAAGGCAAGATCGGCCAGGGTAAACAGCGCGCCACCCTGCAGGATCCCCACGCTATTCAAGTGGCGCGGTTCGACGGTCATCTCGGTACGGGCGAAGCCCAGACGAACTTCCGTCACCCGGATGCCGTTCTCCTGTGCGAACCGGTCTCTCTCGAAGAATTCCGCGATATGCTGACCTTCCGACCACTCCGGTGTCTCCATCAGTCTTCCTCCAGCCGAACCACCATACTAACCTGCGGCACAGAGCTATTCCGGCGATTCCGGCGGACAGAACGGGAGACTGTCCGACCAGTTCAGCCTGCCGCCCGTTGCTTCCGATGCCGTTCCATGCCGCCAGTGCTGCCGTTGCCACAAGGCTCTCTCCGTCACCGGTGGCCGTTCCGCAAATCCACGACGCCAGAGTGCTGCTGCCGCGCGCCACCTGTGGTGTGTGGCGGGTTCGCTCTCTTGCATCGAAAACGAAAACCTACCGCCCCGACCGTCCGCTCGACTGAGACGTGCTGCGCCTGTCGTCTCATTCGGTGGGTGGCCACCACCAGATCATTCGGCGTAATACTACGGTTGTTTGATGGCGCACTACGCCGTTCGAGGACTGATGCACGAAGCCGCACTAAGCGCCGGCGAAGATCCCGACCGGCAACCGGTTCCAGGACGCTACACTAGACATTTCATGCGTCGCATTCTTCCGGCTCTGGCCGCGTTTCTTTCCGGCTGCGGCTATGTGGCCGGGCCGCTAACGCCGTTGGCCAACATTCCAGCGCGGGTCAGCGACCTCGCAGCCGTCCAGCGCGGCGGCAAGCTGATCGTCCAGTTCACCGCGCCGCAACTGACTACCGAGGGCGTCGCCATCAAGCAACCGCCATCGTTCGATCTCCGCATCGGACCCGGCCCCGCTCCCTTCACGGCCGCGCAATGGGCCAGCGAAGCGAAGCGGATTCCGCCGGTTGCGGCCGCGGGCGGCATGGTGCGTTATGACGTTCCGTGCGCGGAATGGACGGCCAAGGGAGTCACCATCGCCGTGCGCGTGGTGGGAGCCAACGGGAAGGACGCCGGGTGGTCGAACTTCGCTAACGTGGACGTGATTGCGCCGCCCGACCAGCCTGCGGACGTGCGTGCGGAAATGACGCGGGGCGGTCTGCGCCTCACCTGGCACGCTAAGGCCGAGCACTTCCGCGTGCTGCGCGCGCTGGCAACGTCGGAGAAATATGACCAAGTCGCGGAGGTGACGCAGCCCGAATGGATCGACAAGGCCGTCGATATCGGCACCCGCTACCGCTACCTGATCCAGACCTTCGTCCCGCAAAGCGACAATCGCGCGGCCGAAAGCGACCTCTCCGAACCGCTCGAGGTGACGCCGGAACCGGTAGCGCCCGCCGCGCCCACCGGACTCCGCGCGGTCGCGGCGCCCAATTCCATAGAGCTGGCCTGGGATCCCGCCGATGAGTCAGGCATCAAAGGTTACCGCGTGTACCGCGCTCCCGCCGGCGGCGCTTTCGAACGTATTGCCGAAAGCGGCGGGGTTCCCACCTATTCCGACCACGCCGCGGAACACGGCAAGGCGTATCGCTACGCCATCGCTGCCGTCGGTGCATCCGGGAAAGAGGGGCCGCAGTCGACGCCGATCGAAATCACGCTGCCGTGATGGCGCAACACGGCTCGTGCCGCTGGCCTGAGCCCGCCAGTGAGGACTCGTTCCGTAAGACTGTCCCGCCCGTTGCCTAACGGCCAGCGGCCCTGAACGCGTATTGGAGCAGCGTGAGGAGCGGTGGCCGGCCGATTGGACTGTCATCTTCCGACAGGCCGCTGGCCGTTTATGCGCCGATCATGTTGCGCACTTCCTCAATCACCCGGTCGGGAAACTCCATGGGGATGAAGTGGGAAGCGCCTTCCAGCACCACATCGCGGCCGCGCGCGAAACGGGTGGCCAGATCGGCGGCGGTGGGCGAAGCGGCCACGTCGAGCTGGCCGGGCTTGCGCGCGATTCCGGCGCGCAGGATGGTGACCGGAGCAGTGACCTGGGCGACCTCGGCGTAAATGTTCGATTGCGGGGCGATGGCTTCCTCGTAGATGGAGGCTTCGGCGGCCGGCGGGCAGGCCAGCGCCAGGTGATCTCCGTTGGGCCGCAGCCCGAACTGGCAATAGTCGCGCAGAATCTCCGGCAACCAGGTGACGAACGGCGGGCGGTCGCGGAAGCGCTCGATCATCTCCCCCGGCGAGCTCCAGACGTTCTTGCGGCGCAGCGTGAAGGCAAAATCGATCGGCGGGCCGCCGTAGCGGCTCGCGGGGAAAATGGAGGGATCGATCAGCAGCATGGCGGCGAAAGCTCCCGGCTCCAACGCGGCTGCGAGCGCCGTGGAGTGCCCGCCCATGGAGTGGCCGATACCGAAAGCGCCGCGTACGCCGAGGCTGTGCACGATGCCAGCCAGGTCGCGGCCCAGGCAGCGCCAACGGTACGGCGGATCGGACCGCGCGCTGCGGCCGTGGCCGCGCGCTTCCGCCGCCAGGCAGCGCCGCCCCGGCAGACGGCGGATGATGTAGTCCCACAGCCTGCCGTGGAACCCGGTGGCGTGGGTGAAAACTAGCGGCGGATCTGCGCCCGGCCATTCCCAAAGAGCGAGATCGAGGCCGCCGACATCAATGATGCGCAGCTTGGGATTTTCTTTGGCGGGTCGAAGGTTCACGGTCCGATTTTCGCACGGCTGAGCCGGCCCGCGGATTCGCCACGGGCGCGCGGCATGAGATTTGGCCTATGCTGTTTTCTTTCCTCTGAGTTTTCTTCTGTCGAAAACCGGCCCCATAGACAGCCTTAAGCCGCGGAGGGCAAGCCGGACAACAACCGGCGGGCATGGTATTACCGCCGGTTACACGCCGCTAAGAACCATGGGTCGGCACCGCTCCATCGGAGGCTCAGTGAGGGACGCCTGAAGAAGTCAATGTCAGGAGAGGCTTTCTACTGATTACCTCGCAGCCAGGGCTGCCTTGGACGGAAGTGCTCCTCCGGTGAGTATCGATCCTGAGCTGGAGTTGACCGAGGGCGGTCTCCGGGTAAAGGTTGTTGGCGGTCTGTACCGTGAAGGTGAACAAGCCAGCTTCGGTTGGAGTGCCGCTCAGGACGCCATCGGAGCTCAGCGTGAGTCCGGCCGGGAGCGCGCCGGCGGTGACGGTCCAATTCCCATACAATGGCCAAACGCCGGTCGGGCACGACGCGGGGACCGTGTTGGGCCACGCGGAACAGACCCCGCCACCGGCTTCGAGGGGCTTCGTGTAGGCCACGCCGGCCGCGCCATCCGGCAGGGCCAGGGGCGATCCGGCGCCGGGCGCGGGAGCTTGCAGGTACGGCATGTCAAGCGATCCGCACAGGGCATTCCCCGGCGCCAACACCGTCAAATCCATGGGGCCGTTTGGCAGCTCCGTGCCAGCGGTGGTCTGGTCGAAGAAAATCAGCCCATCGAAGTCCGGGGTGAGCCGCGAGGTGGGGGCGAACTCCCAAAACCCGTCCGCCTCGGGATAACCGATCCCCCTGAACTCGAGCCCGCCCAGCAGCCAGGAGGAAGCGGGGTCGTTCGCGTTCGCCAGGCCCAGATTGAGGATTTGCTGCGGTGTTCCGGTCTCGTGGAAGAAATACTCCGCGCTGCCGGGAAAGGAAGCGAGCGCGGGAAACTCGCCCGTGGCGCCGGGGGGTTCGCCGGGGCAGCCCGCGCCGGTGCACGCAAAGTATTCTCCCGAGTGGAAGGCCGTCGCGAACGTCACGTAGTCCGATCCGAAGTATTGGGCCAGGATCCCACCCGTTGTCTCCGGCTCTTTGTTGATGTGGGCGTTGTGCATCCACAGGACGATGCGCGAACCCGGAGGCGCGTGCGCGGTGATCCATTCTGCGTTGGCCGCCATCTCGGCGTCGCGGACCATGCCGGTGCCATCGATGCGGTCGATCGACATCAGGACCGCCTGCAAGGCAACCGTGGCGTTCTGAATCGCCCAGTCCACCTCCTTGTTGGACATCGTCTGCAGGTACTTGGCGCGATTGGCCTGCAATTGGTCGAGGACGCTCTGCGCGGCGGTTTGGCCGGCCTCGTACTGGGAGAGACTCGACGCGTCACCGCCCGGAAGCTGGAGCGCGCCCACCGCGGCGTAGCTGGAAGCGACCGAAGCCAGCAGGCTGGGATCCGCCTTCCGCACAAAGCCGATTACGTTCTCCATGGCAACGATTGCCATGTTCACGTCGAGGCCCATGAACTCGACGTGGCCTTTGCCCGAGGCGTTGTACTGGCGCATCCAGTCGGTCAGGTCCAGGATTTCCTGCATGTTCCAGTTGAAGTAGTTCATCCCTTTGAGCAGTTCTTTGGGGTCGCCAATGCCGGTCTGCACGTAGTCGTTTAGCCGGGCGGCCTCGGGCATGTTGGCCTCCATGGCCAGAATCGTGAAGCCCATCTCCTGGACCAGGAAGGAGAACAGCCGCGTCTTCATGCGCCAGAACTCCGAGGTGCCATGGGTGCCCTCGCCGAGGCCGACCACGCGCGCGGTGCCGATGATATTTTGGAGCGGCATCAGTTCCGTGAAATCGGCGTCGGGGTCGAGGCTGGTAAACGGAATGGCATTGGCCTGAATCCACTGAACCTGCTGCGCCGCCGGATTGGGGAAGTATGGCTGCCCGTTCACGTCGATGCTCAGATTGTCGAACCAGGCCGTGCCGGTGCCGTTGAGCATGACGCCGAAGTTGAGTGCGACGGCCCCGGCGGGCACACTCATATACAGGTCGTAGCGCTGCCAGCCCTGCGTCCCCGCTACGAGGGGCGAGTTGCCGCCCGCAAGGAAGTGGGATTGAGCGTCGTAAACGTTCGCCCATAGGCTTGCATTGCCGTTCACTGCCTGGGTGCGGATGTAGCCCGACAGGTGGAATGTGTTCCCTATGGCCGGCTCGGCGGTCAGAAACTCATACGCTTCGCCGAACTGAGTGGTTTCTCCCGTTAGGGACTTGATTCGCAGGCTCTGCGCTCCGTCGACCGCGGTGCTGGTGTCGAGCGCGAATTGAAAATCCGGACCGTAAAATTCCCAACCCGTTGGGACAGGGCTCCAGGATACGCTGGAGTCAAAACTGGAGGCAGTCTCGAAGCTTAGGTTCAGATACGACTGCCCGCAAAGCAGCGCCGACGCGAGGGCTTCGAGCAGAAGCAGCCGCCCCAGGCAGGCTGTGGCGGCTGAAAGCGGACCCCGATGCCGGATGCGATGGGCGGAGATGCTCATCCGGAACTCTCCTATCGGTGATTTGCGCGGAACGGCTTCGCCGGCATCAAAAAGCTGCGTACGCATATCGTATACCTCCCACAACTGAGGGCTCGCCGCCGGTGCGTTTACAACGGTTGCGCGGCGTTTAACTCCATGGCTCGGCGGCACTACGCCGGAGACTCCGCTCCGGTCAAGACTACTCAGCGGCGATGCTGATGGTCGCCTGCGAGTTGAAGCATGTGCTTTCCACCCAGATATTGAGAGACACGTCGCCGGAATCGGGCGTCTGCGGGACCACCGCGTTCACCTGGTAGAGCCCCGCGAATCCTGGCGCGAGCCCGGCAAAGGAAACCGTGGCGGATTGGTTGTCGATGTACACGTATACCCCGCTCTCGGTGCTGCTCAAGGGCTTGTCAGGAGCGGCGGCGCCGTCGGGTATGGCAGGTGTCACGAGTCCAAGTCCGGTTAGATAGATCAGCACGGTCTCACCGGCCACGGCAGGATGAGAGGCGTTGACCAGGCTGTAGTCGGCGTGCCGCGCGGCGGCCTCTCCGGTTCCGTTCTCGAGTGTTGTGAAGATACCGGGCGCCCCGAAGCCGGCGCGCACCATCGCCGAATTGGACCTGACACCGTTGTTGACAACTTGGAAGGTGGCCCACGGGGCGTCGTCGGGCTCGCCCGTATCGGGGTGAATGGCCGCGGGAACCACAGCGGTAATATAGGTTGGGCTTACGTAAACCAAGGGAGCCGCCGTGCCGTTGATCAACACCTCGGTTCCCGCGAGATTGATGGGTAAGGGAAAGGCCGGAGCCTGAGCCGTTTCGGATGACATTCCCGATCCGAACAATGAGATCATCTCGACTGGAGCAATGGGATTGGTGATCGGGGCGAAATTGGCGGCGTTCACAATGCCGAGCGGCTGCAGGAACACACCAGTTCCGGACCAGGTGGGAGCCTGCAACTCAAGAGCCAACTCGTAGAAGCCGTATCCGCCCAGGAGAAACGCGGCCTGGCCGTTGGCTCCGAGGGTGTATTGGTTGCCGTCACTGTCCGCGAACACGCCTGACGCGGGAACCGTGTAGGAGCCCGAAAAGGTGTAATCCTCGGTACGGGCAGATCCGCCATCGATTTGGTTTAACCGCCAATGCGTGGGTGACAGGCCCTGGAGTGTCGCCGTGGCTGATCCGTACCAGGCGGCGACATATGCCGGAGGCTCGTCCCACATGCCGGCGACAAAATAGACTCCCTGGTAAGTAGAGTTCGAGGCTGGAGCGGTAAGCGATCGCAGAGCGATGAAAAGGTCGAAGTCATCCGGTGAGCCGCCAATGAGCAGGTTTCCGTCGGCCGATACAGCGAACGACTGCGTGCCGCTCACGAGCTGATTCAGGGAGGCGGCCCCGAAATCGATGCTCCCGCTTCCATTGGCGCCGAGCGCATACGTCAGGCCGGAAACGGCTTGGGTGAGTGGTGTGTTGCCCAGATTGGCGGCGCTGCCGGTCACGGACGTGGCGGCGAAGTTGCCCTTTCCGTCGGAATCCAGCGTAAATCCGCACTGGCGGACGGAGTTGACATCGGCCCCCGGGAAACCGAGATAGGCCGCGGTGTAGCCGCCGGCGAGGCTGGCATTGGTGACGTTCGCTGGGACGGGGATTCCGACGAAGATGTCGTAGTACTCCCCCTCGGTCGCGCTGGCCACAAATGCGCCAGGGCCGACAGCGGCGACGCCGCCATATTCGGTGATCGTGGCGGGTGTGGCGCCGGTACCGTAGACATAGGTGAAGAGGCTGGTTAGCTCCAGGAGATGATTGGCAGAGACCTTGTAGGTTCCGGTGACGGAAGTTGTGGAGGCAGTGCTGCCGGCGGTGGAAACCATCACCTGTCCGCTGAAGGAGTAGTTGCCATTGCCATCGAAGGTGACCGTGCCAATGGCGCTCTGGGCTTTGCCGATGGCGCCGTTTTCGCCGATCTGCGTAAACATCACCTCGCGCACGAAATAGGCGCCATTCAAGAGGCTGTTTCCGCTGTTGTCGAAAGTTTGTGCGGCGACTGTCAGGGCGCCTGACGCAGCAGTCAGGAGACCCAGTAATATTGTCCGATGAAAGTGAAGCATAAATCCTCCGTCCCGAATGGCTTCGGCGGTGCGAGAGGGGGCCAGCGCTAGCTTTTCCGGGTACGTAAAGACTTGGAAGTGCCCTATTTCAAACGACTTCTTCCGGACTTCCCCGTCCCTCCCTTCTTCCTCGTTGCCTTTCACACCGTCAGTCTGACCGATGGCTACTTCTCGCGCCAGACTCTTTCGAAATACTGCGATGACTGAGAAAAAGGCTACGGCGAGCAACTGTGCGAAGCGTCTATCCACAACAACCTCCCTCGACTTTTGCGTCGGGCGTGCAAGTGGTTTATCAGTTAAGGGTCTTAAACGCTTTCATTGCACCTTCACTTCCCATAGCGTGTTTTCCCGGATTCAGGTATCACCGCTCTTCGAGGGGCCACTTGACTGGTGAAGCTCTTTCGGCCGCCGGGAGGGGGCCGGTATCGTCCAAATCAATCAGGTCGCTGCCAAGCCGACTCTCTATAGCTCCATCGCGAAACTGCTGGCAGGCCAAGACTCGCTTTTGAGTATTGTGGCTGTGCGGACGGGCGCAAGGACTCCAGCCTTCCGCTATCGGGTCGCAAGCCTCGACCCTTGCGCCTGGAATACGTTCGTGGCCGCGGTGCCCATCCTCTAATCGTTCCTGCGCCACCGTCCGGACGTCAAGGATTTTGGCGATATAATAAAGCGTTTCAGATCCGAAAGGGCGGTTCATGCCGCCGGGCGCGCACATGCTCTGTTTTCAATCCGATTACAATCACCTGTTTTTCTTTGTCCTGCTGCTGTCCGGCAACGCCGTTGCTGCCGCAGACCGGATTGTCACTCCGGTGGATCCGCTCCAAACCGTGGTTCTTAAAGGTCAGATTGACCCCCGAGCGCAGGCCCAATATGACTTGGGGCCCGTGGACCCTTCCACACCGCTCGGCTATGTCACCTTACTGCTAAAGCCTGCGGACGGCCTCGGCACATTTCTGCAAGACCAACAGAATCCGGCGTCGGCAAACTACCATCGCTGGCTCACTCCCGAGCAATTCGCGGACAGGTTCGGCCTCACTCGGGGAGATATCGCGAAGCTGACGGCCTGGCTCGAATCACAGGGACTGAAAGTCAACGATATCGCGCGAGGCCGCCATTGGATCACCTTCAGCGGATCGGCGGATCAGGTTTCGCGGGCGTTTCAAACCGAAATCCACCGCTACCTGGTGAATGGCGCTTCCCATTTCGCCAACTCGACCGCGCTCTCCATCCCCGCGGCCTTTGCGAATGTCGTGAGCGCCGTGAGCGGTCTCAACGACTTTCGTCTGCGGTCGATGGCCCTGCAGGCGATGCCGGTCCCCGCGCTCACCAGTGGCAATTCGCATTTCCTGACGCCGGATGACCTAGCCACTATTTACGACATCACTCCACTTTACAATGCCGGGTTTACCGGAGCCGGCCAGAAGCTGGCGATAGTTGGTCAAATGGCGCTCGCCGTTTCCGATGTCCAGGCATTTCGCGCCGCCTTTAATCTGCCGCCAAACGATCCGCAAGTCATTGTCTACGGTCTGCCTCCGGGCTACTACCTCTTGCCCGGGGTGGAATCGGCCCTGGACGTCGAATGGTCCGGCGCGGTGGCGCGCGACGCAGCCATCCTGTACGTTTATTCCCCGGACGTGCTCATTGCCGCTCAGTACGCCGTCGATCAGAACCTGGCGCCGGTCATGACCATGAGCTATGGCGCATGCGAACTATATGCGACTCCGGGTTACGAGTCCGTCGCCCAGCAGGCCAATGCGCAAGGCATCACGTGGATGATTTCTTCGGGCGATTGGGGCGCCGCCACCTGCGATTACACCTCGCCCACGCCACAAGCCGCCAAGGGGCTGACGGTGTCTTTTCCGGCCAGCGTTCCCGAAGTGACAGCGGTCGGCGGCACAGAGTTCGATGAAGGGAGTGGCAGTTACTGGAGTTCCACCAACACTGCCAACGGTGCTTCCGCTTTATCCTGGATTCCGGAAATGGCTTGGAACGATTCGTTGGAGAGGAGCGGCCTGGCGGCCACCGGAGGCGGAGCGAGCGCATTCTATACCAAGCCCTTCTGGCAAACCGGCCCGGGAGTGCCCAACGACAATGCTCGCGATCTCCCCGACGTGGCGTTCGCAGCTTCGCCCGATCACGATGGTTACGAGGTTTATACCGGAGGCACTTTCCAGGTTTATGGAGGAACCTCCTTCGCGAGCCCGGTGTTTGCCGGCATGGTGGCCCTGCTGAACCAGTATGTGGTGGCCCAAGGTTCGTCCGCGCAACCGGGACTGGGCAATATCAACCCAACGCTTTACCGTCTGGCCCAGGCCACTAGCGACGTTTTCCACGACGTCACCATCGGAAGCAACATCGTTCCCTGCGTGCAGGACAGTCCGGATTGTTCCAACGGCCAGCTCGGTTACACTGCCGGCCCGGGCTATGACCAGGCGACCGGACTGGGGTCGGTGGATGCGTGGCATCTGGTGACGGAATGGGGTAGCGGCGCCGCCGCCACAGCAACCACAACCACACTGATAGCCAATCCGGCCAGCTACGTTGTGGGCGACACGCTGCAGTTGACTGCAACTGTGACTGCGGCCGGCGCCCAGACCGCACCCACCGGCACGGTCACTTTTCTGGCTAACAACAACCCCATAGGAACCGCGGCTCTGGCCTCGTCCGGCCGGACGGCTACGGCGGCCATTTCCGTTCCCGCCGCCCTGGTGGCCGCTGGAAACGGCACAGTCACCGCGTTCTACGGCGGCGATGCCCTATTCAGCGCCTCCGCGGGCACGGCCGCAACGACGCTGCAGTTACCGGCTTCGGGATCCCTGTTGGTGCCGTCAGTCACGCCGTACCCCGTGGTCCAGCAGGGGACGGGCAGCAACGCCGTCTGGGTTTTTAGCGCCACACTGACGGAGAAAGCCGGCGTCGCCACAACATTGACGGCATTCACGATCGATGGAGCAGATGTGGGGCTGCTCGGATTTGACACTTACATCGCCCCATATGGGACCGTTTATTCGGGGACCACATACCTCGACGTCAACTACCCCCCTCCCGGCAACCACATCTTTCATTTCGAGGGCGTGGACATGGCAAGCGGCCAGACGTGGTCGCAGAACCTCACCGTTCCTTTCGTGCTCCCAACAGGTCCCGCGCCTCCTGGGCTCGCACCTTCCGTGGCTCTCACGAGCATACCCGCAACCGTCTCGCAGGATCTCACCCAGGATCCCTCCTGCCAGTGGTCGCATGAGTTGATCTTGCAGGAACAGGCCGGCTTCGAGGTCGATCTGGCGCAACTCTCCTGGTCCACGGGAGATTTCGCCGCCGACGGTATCCAGCAGTTGTTTGGCACTACCCAACTGGCTCCCTACGGAATGCTGCGCGCCACCATATGCCGCGGCAACGCGACGGGAACGGACTTCTACATGCTGGGCGGCTTCGCCGAGACCGGCGACTTCGTCACTCCATACGTGTCAGTCACGTTCACAGGTCCCGCGATGAACCCCGCCGCGTTCTCCGTATCGCCTTCCGCCGTGAACCTCTCCGCGCCAGATACCACGCATCCCGCCAGTGCCACCGTGAGTCTGGAGTTCAGCGGCGGCGCGCCGCGGTGGACGGCTCAAGTGCTACCCGTCAACCGGACATCGTCCTGGCTGGCGGTCTCTCCCCTTTTCGGCAGCGGTCCGGCGCAACTGCAACTGACGGCCGCGGCGGGGCTTTCGAAGGGCGTATATAACGCCATCATCGCCATCGAGCCCAGCGGCGCGGCCCCTCAATCCATCACAGTACCGGTGACGTTCGTGGTGGGCGCCTCCAATGCGCTTTCCGTCGACCACGCCTCAAACGCCGCGTCCTACAGCAACGGTTACGCACCCGGCATGATCATGTCGGTGCTCGGATCGGAACTCGCACCCGCGCCGCAACAGGCCGACGTGCTTCCGCTGCCGCTGACTATGCAGGGCGTCTCGGCGACGGTGAATGGAGTCGCGGCTCCGCTGTATTATGTTTCACCCACCCAGCTCAACATTCAGGTTCCGTACGAAACTACGCTGGGACCGGCCGTACTGGGCATTAGCAATAACGGAAATGTGACGTCCTTCTCCTTCCCGGTGACGATTGCCGCGCCCGGTATTTTCGCGGCGGCGGACGGCTCCCTGGTGCCCTCTTCCACCGGTCAGCAAGGGCAGATGCTGGCCGCGTACCTCACCGGCGCGGGCGATAATACGCCGCCGCTCGTCACGGGGACGGCGCCGCCGCCGCCGCCGCCGGACACGCCGCTCTCCATTCTGCCGCAGCCCATTCTCCCGGTCACCCTGACCGTGGGGGGTTTGCCGGCGACGCTGAGTTTTGTGGGCTCGCCGACTTGGGCGGTCGGAATCACGCAGATCAATTTCACGATTCCAGCGAACGCCCCGCTGGGTCCGCAGCCGGTAGTGGTGACGGTGGGCGGAGTGGCCAGTTCTCCGGTGACGGTGAACGTGACCGCGGCTACCGCGGCGCCGTGACTTCCTGCGGTCGACATCTAACCCAGGTGGGCCTCTACCCGATCGGCGTACCGACGCGCGCGCTCCGCAACGTACGGGCGCTATGCCCGCCGCCTCGGCCATGGGGGCCAGGTGAGTTCGCCGCCGGTACGGGTCACACGCCAGACCAGATGACCGTGCGTCCTTTATCGGCAACTGTACGCCGGTAGAAGGACGCGGTGACTTCGTCCAAAGGGCGACGATTCGTCGGGCAGCAACTTCGGGAGCCCGAATTGGCTGGCTAATGCCCGATCATCCATGTGCCGGAGCAGTGTGCCCGCTTCGCGTTCTTTCACCATCGCCGCGCCGGAGACGATGGAAGCATTCAGAATGCACAACATTCCGAACACTCCGGTGACCACAAACCACGAACTGACCAGTCCCGGGCTGTAGAGGTTGAGGGTGATATAGCAACACCTCACTGTGCGGCTGGGCGCCCGCCGGCTCGACCTGCCGAAAGTCCGCGCTCAGGTTTGAGCAATACACCGGCAGCATGGTTGAGCGTGGCGAACCGATTCGCGCATCCGATGCGCAATTCATCCTGGAGGATGGCTTTGAAGCGATGACGCAATGGGTCGCGGCCGCGCTACGTCAGCGAGTCGAGATCCGGTTCGTCCCGATGCAGAGGTCCGCGTAGCAGATCAGACGGTCTCCGCGCGCCCCGTAATCCGCCACTTCGGGAACCGTAAACGGTCCCGCCTGTCTGCCGTTTGGTTCTGCAGGTGCCGAAGCTCTTCCCCTATGGGAGGAGATATGGCCGGACCTGCGATGAAGCTAGCCGGCCCGCTTGCTGCTCGCTCGCCGGGGCTTCGGCTTGCTCTTGCCCTTGAGATTGAGCGCCACTGCAGCGCGGATGAGATCCTGCAAGGCCGCCGCATCGATCTTGTCGCTTTCGTGGATGTCGATGGCGCGCCGGGCATTCCCGTCGAGGCTGGAGTTGAATAGACGTGAAGGGTCCTTCAACGCAGCTCCCTTGGCAAATGTCATCTTGACGACGTTCTTGTACGTCTCTCCCGTGCAGACGATGCCGCCGTGGGACCAGACGGGAGTCCCCATCCACTTCCACTCTTCGACGATCTCAGGGTCTGCCTGGTGTATGATTTCGCGCACTTTCGCGAGCGTCTTCCCGCGCCAGTCCCCAAGTTCCTTGATCCTCCGGTCGATGAATGCAGAGGCAGATTCCGCCGGGACGGATTTTTTCATATACAGCTCCATCTCTCGCGCCTATTTTAAGATGCGCTTCAGCGCAACCTGTGGCCAGCGAGCGCCTCGACCGTAAACGGGTTACGGCAGACCGGGCACACGTACGTCGGCGCGGCATACGTGCCAGGACAGGCCTGAGCGTACGCTGCGGCGCCGAGATCGAACCAATCGCGCTTCTTCCCTTCCGCAGGCATCGCCACCTCGATTATCGCAAAGAACCGGTGCGTTGCCCGCTGCCCCACTTCGGGGCATACGGCAGCACGAACAAGTACAGACCGGTGAACAGCAGCACGGCGAGCGGGAGCAGCGCCAAAAGGCCCACCCAGACGGTATACTTCTTCTGTCCCACGGCGACGAAGTTGACGATGACACCCAGCGTAAAGGCAATGGACAGCCAGCGGTGGGTCTGTCGAACCCATTTGTTCCAGTTCATTGGGACCTCCCCTCGATTGCACGGTGCATTGATTTGCGATCCCCTCGATTCACGACTTTTGAGCCGCCCGAGGCAGCCAGTTCGGCGTTTCGATACCGAACTGCTTGGCGTACTCCGCGTTCAGCCGCTGCCAGCCTTCGAAGTTCATCGCCTCGCCACCAACGATGGGGCCGATGGGAGTTCCGCTGAGAAGGCGATCGAGAACATCGAAACAGATGTGCCAGCCTGCGGCGCCCCACGAGATGAAGCGGCGATCGATGCTGTGCCATAGCGTCAGGCGCGTGCCGCCGCCAAGGGCTTCGAGTTCCCACCGGATATCGTAGTATTCAAGCAACCTGGGAGCGTCGGCTCGCGTCACTGTTGTTTCGAGCGGCTTGGGCGCTCCCACCCAGGTGAGATTCACCTTGCTTCCAACCGTACCCAGGCTCCCATCGGCTACGAAAGGAGCCCACTCGCGCAGATGCGCCGGGTCGGTGAGCGCCTGCCAGACTTTTTCCGGCGAGTGGCGCAGTTCTCTGACGAGAATGAGCGTCCACTTCTCTCCGTCCTTTCGCACCTGCGCCCCGCTGGCCGGACCCGGTGTGTACTGCTCGCGATCGATCATCTTCTTCTCCTTATCTTCCTTTTTCGCTGGTGTGGATTGATCCATGCGGTTGAGGTGGCGTTCGAGAGCATCGACGTGAGCGGACCAAAACCGGCGGAACCGCGCCACCGTGCCGCCGCATTTAATAGCGTGCCAGTTGGGTGAGCTGAATGAGGTTGCCGCAAGTGTCGTTCAGCTTCGCAATGGTCGAGCCGGTCACGCCGGTGGGCGGCATCGTGAACTCGGCGCCGCGGGCCTTGATCCGCTCGTAGTCGCCCTTGACGTCGTCGGTGAAGAACATGGCGGCGGGCTGGCCCTGTTGAAAGATCGCCTGCTGATACGCTTTGGCAGCGGGGTTGTCGTTCAGCGCCAACTGCAGCTGAGTGCCGTCCGGCTCCTCGGGCGAGGCCACGGTCAGCCAGCGAAATGGGCCCTGACTGAAGTCGGTCTTCTTGGCAAAGCCCAGTACCTCCGTATAGAAGCGCAGGGCCTTGTCCTGGTCGTCCACGAATACGCTGGTCAATTTGATTTTCATTTCGTTTCTCCTTTGTCACGTTCGCGGTTTGGTCCGCGTCGTCTGCTCCTTGTCTTCCCTTTCGTTGGTGTTGCCTGATCCATGCGGTTGAGGTGGCGCTCGAGAGCGTCCACGTGAGCGGACCAGAACCGGCGGAACGGAGCCAGCCAGGCCTCGACCTCCTGAAGTGGTTCAGGTTTCAGCCGGTAGAGACGGCGCTGCGCGTCCACCGTGGATTCCACGAAACCGGCCTCTCGCAGCACTCGCAGGTGCTTTGACACGGTCGGCTGCGGCATGCGAAGTTGACGCTCGATCTCTCCAACCGACTGTTGCGACGAGACCAGGAGGCTCAATATCGCGCGGCGGTTCGGCTCCGCAATGATTTCGAACACAGATTCCACTCTCTTGATATACTCCACAGAGCATATGCTTGTCAAGGTATATAAAAGCACGGGGGCCAGGCAAGTAGACGATCCGACGATCAGCACACGTTCATAGGGCCGTCTTGGTCAACCACAGCGCATGCGGTTGCCATTTCATTCCCGGCGATCAGAGTCGACACGCTGTGATAGATTGACGTGATGACATGGGACTCCGCTTCCAGCGCCGCATCAAGATCCTTCCGGGCGTCCGGATTAACCTTTCAAAGTCCGGCGTGGGCTTTTCGGTAGGTGGCCGCGGCGCGCATATTGGCATCACCGCGCGCGGCCAGCGCTACACCTCGGTAGGATTGCCAGGAAGCGGCCTCTCGTGGCGGGAATACCAGCGCAAGCCGCCGGCGCGGCCGTGCGACCTCTGCGCGCCCGGTCACGTGCACATTCCACGAGTTGTTCCGATCGTGCTGCTCACCGCGGCTGCCATCATAGTGCTGCTCTTGCTGGCCCGGTAGATTTGGAGCGACGGCTACATCAGCCTGAAGCCCTTGGTCTCAGGGTCAACGCATCACGAAAGGAGACCGGCCCCGAGGAACGCTACCGATATCACCGTTCACGGGCCACAACCGGCGCCTGGATGCTCGAATCGATCCATTGCCGCATGCGGCGGAAGTGTCCCCCCTTCCAATAAACGCGGCTGCAATCCGGGCAACGCAAGAACTCATCATGCAGTAGGGCAACCTGGGCAGGAAGTTGATGGCGCACTTGGTCTTTGCCTGCCTGCACGAGCAGTGTGTTGCATCGCAGACACCGCGAGAAGGGCTTGGCCAGGCGCGCCAAATCAAATTGCACGACCACTTCCACGACCTGCCACCGTGGCTTGTCTGCCCGCAGATAATACCCGTGCGTCACCGCGCCGCGTTTGAGGAGACCCACGTCGCGAGTCAACAGAATCCGGTGTTCGCCGCGCGAGACCTCCGCCAGACGCTCGTCGGTGCAGCAGTTCTGATACAGAGCGTCAAATCCCAACATCCGCAGGTAGGCAGCCAGGCGGCCCAGGTGCACATCGAGCACGAACCGTGGATCACGGAGCGGTTCCGGCCGCAATCGGGTCAGTCCGGAGATGTCGAACGCCTCGAAAACCGGGTAAACACTGATCCGGTCGCCGTCCTGAACCCGGTAGGCGAAATCCACCGGGTTGCCGTTGACCAGGATGAAATCGACCTCCGTGTGGGGCACACCGAATGACTGGATGCGGTCCTTGACGGTTGCAACATCCAGGAAGCCATACGTAAACTCCGTGAAACGGCGCTCCGGTGGAAGGAAGTCGTTGAGTTCGGCGTAGAAGCGGAAGTTCGCGGCAGGCATGACATTGGCCACAGCTCGGTTGGCGATCATGGCCAGTACCGAGTGTACACCCCGCGGCTCCCGGCAGCGGAATGTCTGGCAGCGCGATAATCTGGCAGAGGGCTCCTATATGTCTTTTCAACTTCTCTCCAACGCATTTGCGGCAGGCGGATGGATTCCCGAATTGCACTCGTGCAAAGGTGCCGACCTCTCGCCGTCGCTGGAATGGAGCGATGAACCTGGGGACGTGCGCAGCTTCGCGCTCATAGTCGAGGATCCGGACGCACCTTCCGGCACGTTCTGTCACTGGCTCCTATACGATATCCCGCCGCACGTGCACAACTTGGCGCAAGGCCTTAAGCCTGGCTCGGTGGGAGTGAGCGGTAACAACGATTTTGGCCGGCCAGGTTATGGCGGGCCGTGCCCACCCAAGGGATCGGCGCACCGGTACTATTTCCGGCTGTACGCAGCGGACACCAACACTCTCGGTTTGCGCCCAGGAGTGGGCCGTAAGGAACTGTTACAGGCCATGAACGGGCACATCCTGGCAGAAGCGCAGTATATGGGCCGGTTTCAACGGCGCTAGAGGATTGCTGATATGTTACCGATGACAGGTCTTAACGGCCTGCTCCGTTTGGATTGCCCACCCCTCGCGCTCCGTTGGCCGGTTTCGAGGTAACCATCAATGGAGCCTAGTCCTCGGGCCGCCGCTCCGCTTATCCCCGAGGCCGCCGCATCCGGACTCCGCCGCATGTCAAGTAGGCCTTAGTCCTCAGCTACAATGCTCCCAGATGCCCAGACCCCGTGAACTCAGCCCCGCGATAGTTGAGGCGGCGCTGCACGGCCTCGAAGCGCAGCCGCAGCGTTTGGATTCCCAGATTGCCGATGGCCCGCAGGTGCCCGGTGGTGGCCCCGAACCGGCCACGCCGGCAGATCAATTGCACCGCAGCTTCCGCACACCAACCGTGCTGTTGTATCCGGGTGCCTGGAGCCACAGCGTCAAGATCCACAGGAGAGAGTCATGACCAGAATTGCCGATCTGATGGACCGCGATTTCTCCAGACCTATCGAAGAGATCGTCAAAGTCAACGACAATGATCCAGATACTGTCTTCACGGAGCTGACCGAATACATCGCGACGGATCGTATCAAGGCCGAGTACGAACGCCTGTTCTCCGCGATGGCGGCAGCTCCCAGATCGCCAAACGAAGGCGTTGGAGTGTGGATTTCGGGCTTTTTCGGCTCAGGCAAATCTTCCTTTGCCAAAACTCTCGGATACGTTCTGGCGAACCGTGAAGTACATGGCGCTCGCGCAAGTTCACTCTTCCTGAAGCAAATGCAATCCAAGCGGGTTACCGAGTACGTTGAGTTCCTCAATCGAGCGGTCCCATACGAGATCTTCATGTTCGACGTCCAAGTGGACCTGTCGGCGAAAACCAACGCGGAGCAGATCGCCGAGGTCATGTACCAGGCCCTGCTGCGCGATCTGGACTACGCGGAAGACTGCGATATCTCAGAGCTTGAGATTGAACTCGAAAAAGAGGGCAAGCTCGCGGCATTCCAGGATCTCTGTCGCGCGGAATACAGGGAAGAGTGGCAAAGGATACGTAAAGGCAGTCAGAGATTTGCGCGCGCCAGCGCCTTGCTTCACCGGCTCGATCCCCGGACTTACGCCTCGACGGACACGTGGCTGAACATGGTTAAGGCCCGGCCCTCAAGGAGGGTGAGTGTCAAGGAACTGGTTGAACAATCGTTCGACCTATGCGAAATCCGGCGTCACGGGAAAGCCTTCGCTTACATAATGGACGAAATAGACCAATACGTCGCGCCTGGCGGCGAACGCCTCGAAAGCCTGCGCGCCGTCGTCGAGCAATTTGGCAAGGAAAGCTCTGAGCGGCTGAAGGCCGGGAAGATCCCCGGCCCCGCGTGGATCATCGTTGCGGCCCAGGAAAAGCTGCAAGAAATCAGCAACCGCCTTGCACCCAGCCGCATCGACCTGCCCAAACTGCAGGACCATTTCAAATACCGGATCGACCTGTCGCCCGCCGACATCCGCGAGGCCGTCGCCCGCCGCGTGCTACGCAAAAAGGAGATCCAGGAGCCTGTCCTCAGAAAGCTGTTCCGGGACTGCGGTGCGTCGCTGATTCAGAACGTCAAGCTGGAGTTGTGCTCCCGCCGCACGGAGTTCGACGAAGATGAGTTTGTCCAGTTTTATCCTTACCTTCCGCATTTGATCGACCTCTCCATTGACATCATGGCCGGCATCCGGCTACGTCCCAACGCGCCGATACATCTCGGCGGCAGTAACCGCACCATCATCAAGCAGTCTTTTGAAATGCTTGTGTCGGACCGGACCCGGCTCGCCGACCAGCCCGTCGGCGTCCTGGTGAGCATCGACAAGATGTATGAATTGGTGGAACGGAATATTCCGTGGGAGGAGCAGAAGGACATACTTGACATTCGCCGACGCTTCGACGATGAAGACTACCCTGGAATGGCAGCGCGGGTGGCGAAGGCAATCTGCCTCATGGAGTTTGCCAAAACGGACCTGCCGCGCACGACGAGGAACATCGCCGCACTGCTTGTCCAACGTGTAACCGAAACCCCGCCCACACTTGCGGTTGCAACGGTGCTCTATCGTTTGAAAGCGGCACAGTTTGTGCGTGAGACCGAAAATGGCTGGAAGCTCAATGAGCTCGATGAACTGCACCGCGCAGCGGCCGCCCTGGAAGGGCTCAGGAAGGCCGTGGGAACCGTTAATCCCCGGCCTCCCGGGTGGCACAACGACCTGATCCAACTTGTTAAGAAGTTGGTTGCTCGGGTGTTGGCCTGGCATACGCGGCCCTTGCAGGAATTCAATGCCTCCGTAAGTCAATCGCTGGAAGGAATCGTTTGGGCCCTTGATCACCTTTTCAGGAACATGGTTGCCCTTGACCGCCTTTCCACGAACATGGAGGCCCTTGACCGCCTTTCCATGGACGTGGTTGCTCTTGAAGGGCGATTGGCGCAGTCGGAGAAGAAGAGCGCCACCCTCGCGGAGTCAATGCAAGAGCAGCTTGATCTCTTGCACGAGCAGGTAAAGGCGTTAGCCAGCTTACAGAAGACCGCGAGTGTGGAAGCTGCGGCTGGCAGGGTGGAAATAGACTGGGACAAGCGAGCTCGTGAGCATTGCCGGCTCTACACCGATACCAGTCCGGAGAAGGACAGAACAGCTTATGTGATTGGACTGCTGGGTACCGGACGTCAATATATCAACGAACTGATACTGCAGAACATTGGAGAAAGGGCTAAATATTTTAGGGATACGATCCGCTTGCATCCAGGTCCGACACCTATGATCTACAGCGGCCATGCGACGATCAGGCATGTCTCTCGCGCTCAGGAGCCGCCAGCGATAATGAGGCGTATATTGGAAGCGGTCAGATCGGGATTTGCCGATTTGATTTTTGTCTATCGTCATCCCCTCGATTCGTTGCTGACAAATTGGATTTGGTGGCGGACATACCTGCGCGACAACAGGGTGATTTCTGGCATCTCGCAGGTTTATAAGAGCACAGACGATCTATGTGCCGATTTGGAGGAGAGTTTTTCTGAATTCAAAGCCTTTGCTGAAGCCGACCCTGATTGTTTCGCGGCCGTACCAGGCCCGCGTTTTCTGTCCTTTTCGGAATTTGTCGAGGAAACTGAGCTTCATGTCCAATCTGCCACGCTCGCGTTGCGGCTTGAGGACTTCGTGGTGGATCCGTTCAAGGAGTTTTCTAAGATCGTTGAAGTCATGGCGGTCGATGTTGATTTGAGCCGATCCTGTATAGCCCCTCCCAGAACCCGGCCTTATCGCCATTTGACGGTTCGAGAAAAAGTCCCTCGATTCAGAACCTTTATCAACGAGCTGAATTCGGAGACAAAGAGACGGATTGAGAAAATCGGCTTTGCGGGTCTAGCAGGCTGCTGAAAAGTGGCATCTGAGTTTGTCCGGGTAAGGTTTTTCAATTTCGTTCTACCTGAGCCTGAAATCCGAAGTTGAGCGATAGTTCTCCTTTCCGAGGGGCACTGTAGCAAGGTCGTTCCGGCTCAGGTTTGGACGACGGAAGCCAACTTCGGCGAAGTTGGAAACTCACAGCTCAGGA
>Ga0181518_10000697_pt1 | contig 36048 bp, 28 predicted proteins | sample PEATcosm2014_Bin_28_FD_119751 | JGI IMG/M metagenome (GOLD analysis project Ga0181518, IMG submission 119751) | Peatland microbial communities from MTU Mesocosm Facility, Houghton, MI, USA - PEATcosm2014_Bin01_60_metaG | ecosystem: Environmental > Terrestrial > Soil > Wetlands > Peat | place...
GCTGAAGGGAGACGTGTTCACGGAGGAATTGATCGAGACGTTCATCGACTACAAGCGGAAGAACGAAGCGGATGCCATCCGGCTGCGGCCGCACCCGTACGAGTTCGCGCTGTACTACGACGTTTAAGAGGGTTCTGGGTGCTGGGTGTTGGGTGCTGGCCTACTCTCCGCAAACGGTTGAAGCGTTTGCCAGGACCCAGCACCCGGAACCCAGCACCCTCTTATGGCCGGTACGATCATCCAGATCAATGTCTCGCTTGGCGGCATTCCCAAGCGGCCGATCGCTGCGGGCATGATCACTCCGCTGGGTCTGGCCGGCGACGCCTGCGCGCATCCGCAGATCCACGGCGGTCCGCTGCAGGCAGTGCTCCTTATCGCCGCGGAAACTATCGACGACCTGCAGGCCCGCGGCTATCCGGTCTTCTACGGCGCGCTCGGTGAGAACCTCACCACGCGCGGCCTGGATCGCCACCAACTGCGCATCGGTCACCAGCTTCGCGCCGGCGCCGCAATCCTGGAGATCACTAAGGTCCGCGGGCCGTGCGCCGCCTTGGATGTCTATGGCCCCGCCATCAAGGAGGAGATTTACGACGCCCAGGTGAACGCCGGCGATCCCACTTCGCCGCGCTGGGGAATGAGCGGCTTTTATGCGCGCGTCATCCAGGCAGGCCCCGTCCATGCAGACGACCCAATCCTGATCCTCACGGCGCTTTGTTGAAATGGCCATTTGTAATGGCTATGCTGAATTCGATGGACGTCAGTATCGCGGAGGCCAAGAATCGGCTGACTCAGCTTGTGCGCGCGGTGGAAGAAGGTGAACCCGTAGTAATAACGCGTAACGGCAAGCCCGTCGCGCAACTCACTCCGCCGCCGCTCGAACGGCGCAAGGTGCGGTTCGGAAGCATGCGGGGCCGCATTCGCCTCCTGCCGGGATGGGACGATCCGGTGGATCTCGATCGCTTCCTCGCGGGTGACCTCTGAACAGTTACCTGCTGGGGTGGGGCAGGCGCTTTCGCCTGCCAACCGTCCAGCTTCAGTTCGCTGGCGGCTTGTACTGGGAAGTAATCCTCAAATCCGCCAAAGGTAAGCTCGAGGTGGGCCACCCGGCTGCCTGGTGGGAGACCGCACTCAACGACCTCGCCGCGACCGCGATGCCCTTGCGGCCGATTCATGTCGCCGAAATCCACGGCTTGTTCGTTTTGGTAACTACCGATGAGACGATGGCGCTGTATTCATCAAATCGTATGCGAGCAGTCCCCTGACCCGACATTGGTTACCCCGTCCAACGTGGCCCCGTGCGCCCGGACGATATAATCACCATTGAGGCCACGCTCGCCTGATTGCATGCAGGATCTGTTGGAAGCCGTCGAGTTTCGCAACCCCGCCCGCGCGCGTGAAGACATTGCGCGGCTGGGCAGTGGCATTCCGGAGCGGATCGCCGCCCGCATTCAGTTGCTTCTGGCGTCCGTGCCGGATCCCGACGAGGCGCTGCATTTTTTGGAGCGCTTGCGCCACGATGCTCCGGCGGCCTTCAATCGCATCAGCAGTTCGCCAGCCGCGTTGCGCTATCTGATCACCACGTTTTCGTACAGCAGTTTCCTGTCCGAGGCCGTGCTGCGGCGCCCCGAGTGGCTCCTGCAGGTGGCTAACGCCGACGACCTGCACCGCGTCCTGTCGGCCGAGGAATTCGCGGATCGCCTTCTGCAGTTTAAGGCCGCGGAAGCGCCGCATCTGGCCACCGCATTAATGCTGGCGCGCTTCCGTCGGCTACAGTTGACGCGCATCATGCTGCGGGACGTGCTCGGCCTGGCCGCGCTGCCGGATGTTACCGGCGAGATCTCCAACCTGGCGGACGCCATCCTGGATTTCGCCTATCGCGAGATCCGCGAGCAACTGGTCGCGCGCCACGGAGAGCCCTCGTTTGTGGGCGCCGACGGCCAGCGGCGCGCCTGCGGCTTCGCGGTGATCGCGCTCGGCAAGCTGGGCGGCCAGGAGTTGAACTACAGCTCCGATATCGATCTGATGTTCGTGTATTCCGCCAACGGCGAGACCGCTGGCCCTGTCTCCATCACCAACAAGGAGTTCTTCAAGAAGGTCGCCAATCAATACACCGAGTTGCTATCGACCTATACCACGGACGGCCTCTGCTACCGCGTGGATCTGCGTTTACGGCCCGACGGGCGTCTCGGAGAAATCTGCATCTCGCTCGACGGCGCCCGCCGCTATTATCGGGAACGCGCGCGCGACTGGGAAAAACAGATGCTCATCAAGGCGCGCCCGTGCGCCGGCGATCGCCCCCTGGGCCGCGAACTGCTGGAGTTCGTGGAGCCGCTGATCTACGCCAGCTCGCTCGATTTCCGCGCGGTCGAAGCCGTCTCCGAGGCGCGCGAACGCATCAGTGAGAAGCTGGCTGCCAAGCGCGCGCACGCCGGGGTGGACGTCAAGCTCGCGCCGGGCGGCATAAGGGATATCGAGTTCCTGGTGCAGTGCCTGCAGCGCCTGCATGGCGGCCGCGAAGTGTGGGTGAGGCATGGCGGCACACTGTTTGCGCTCTCCCGCGTGCACGACAAGAATCTGCTGACCGCCAGCGAGTACTCGCGGCTGGCTTCCGCGTACCAGTTCCTGCGCCACTTGGAGCACCGCCTGCAATTCTACGACGACCGGCAGACCCACACCCTCCCCACCAGCGCGGAGGAACTGGAGGTGCTGGCGCGCAAGATGCCCGCGGAATCCGGAGACCCGCTCACCGCGGAATCGCTCGAAGTACGGCTCGAAGAGCACTTGAACAATGTGCGGGAGCTGTACGCCGGCGTGATTCGGGCGCAGAAACCCATGTACGATGTGCCGCTCGACGTCAACGGCGCCCGCGTGGGGCCGCCGCTGGAAGAGGGGCTGCCCGCATCCGCTCCAGCCAATCTCACTCGCGGTCTGGACGAGCGCGCGCCCCATCTGGCAGCTACGCTGGCGCCTCTGAAATTACACCGCGGCAGGGAACGCTTCGGCCATTTTCTGGAGAACGTGTCCGCCCATCCGGAGTGGCTGCAACGTCTGGATGCCGATGCCGCGCTGGCCCAGCGCGTGGTGGATATCTTCGAACACAGCCCGTATTTCGGCGACCAGCTTCTGCGGCATCCGGAGATGCTGGCGGAGCTGGATCCCGCCGCCGCGCACGCGTACGACCCGATTACGGATAGCGCGTCGCTGCGGAGCTACTTCCGCCGCCGCATGTTTCGCATTCAGAGCGACAGCCTGTTGGGTCCCGCACCAATTTTTGAAACGCTGGAGCGCACTTCGGAGCTGGCCGACGAGGTCGTCGCGGCGGCTTACCACATCGCTTTGCAGGAGGCTCTTCTGCCGGTACATTCGCACTATGCGCCTGCGCAGCGGATGATGGTGATCGCGCTGGGCCGCCTCGGCATGCGCGAGTTCGACCTCGCCTCCGACGCCGACCTGATCTTCGTCATCCCCGACGAGGATGCCGCCGGGCAGGTGTTCTGGACGGGTGTTGCGGAAAACATGATCGACATCATTAGCGCATACACGGGCGATGGCATCATGTTCACCGTGGATACGCGCCTGCGCCCCAACGGCCGTGCGGGCGCGTTGGTGCAGACGGCGGGGAGTTATCGGGATTACTTTGCCCGGCACGCGGAAGCTTGGGAAGGGATAGCCTACATGAAGTGCCGCGCGGTGGCGGGGAACCTGGAGCGCGCCACCGAATTCCTGCACAAGCTGCAGGACGTGGACTGGCGGCGCTACGGGCAAAGCGGCCGCTCGCGCCAGGAACTGGCGCAGATGCGTGCGCGCGTGGAAAAGGAGCAGAGCAAGCGCAATCCCCTGAAGGCCGCGCTCGGCGGATTCTACGACATCGACTTCGCCTTGATGTACCTGCGGCTGAAAGGAGCCGGCATTTTCTATAAGGTGTTGAACACTCCCGCGCGCATCGACGTAATCGAGCAGATGGGACACCTGGAGCGCGAGGACGCGGACTTTCTGCGCGACGCGGCCGTGTTCTACCGGGCGATCGATCACGGCTTGCGCATGGCCAGCGGCTATGCGGGAGGACACCTGCCGACTTCGCCGTCCCAATCCGAGATGCTCGCCGAACTGGTGCGCCGCTGGACACCCGCCCACCTGCACGATAAGCGGCTGGATCTGAAGCTGGACGAGATCCGCCAGAAGACGCGCGAGTTCTTCAACCGCGTGTTCGGATGCTGATGGCGTGGCGCTACACTTGCTGCCCGGGGGCCGGCAGATGTGCGTGTGGTGGGGCAGGCGCTTTCGCCTGCCAACCGTGGGCTAAAGCCCACGGCAGCACGCCAACGCCTGCGCCGCTAAAGCCTGCGCCACATGTCTAATCCCTACATCAGCCGCGCCGCCCGCCTACTTGCCGCGCCCGCCATCGTCGCCCTGATCATCGCCTTTTATTCCCGCTGGTTCTCGGTCAACAACACCACCGTAGCCTTGACGCTGCTGCTGGCCATCCTGGGAATTTCCACTTGGTGGGGGCTCCTGGAAGCCACCATCGCCTCGTTGATAGCCGTAGTGGGATTCAACTACTACTTCCTCCCTCCGGTCGGCACGTTGGCAGTGCAAGATCCGCAGAACTGGGTCGCGCTGATCGCGTTTCTGGTGACAGCGGTGACGGCGAGCCAGCTCTCCGTGCGGGCCAAACGCCGCACGCAGGAAGCCGTCGAACGCCGGCGCGAAGTCGAAGGGCTGTATGCGCTGAGTCAGACCCTGCTGCTGAGCGGCAGCGCGCGCACCGCCAGCCAGGACCTGGTCAGCCGCGTGGTGAAAATCCTGGGCGTGAGCACCGCCGCCTTCCACACCAGATCCGGCGACGAAACGTTCCGCTGGGGGCCGGAGAATCCGCTGATCTCCGACGAGCAATTGCAGGCGGATCGCGAAGAGCCTCTCATCGATGCGCCCAAGGGTTTCGCCATCATCCCCGTGCGTTTGGGCGGACAAGCGCTCGGCAATCTGGGGCTGGCCGGACCGCTGCCCTCCGAGGCCGTGCTCAATGCGGTCGCCTACCTGGTGGCCATCGGGATCGAGCGGGCGCGCTCGATGGAAGAAGCCAGCCATGCCGAAGCCGAGCGCAAAAGCGAGGTGCTGAAATCCGCGCTCCTGGATGCGCTGGCCCACGACTTCAGGACGCCGCTGACCTCCGTCAAAGCCGCCGTGACGAGCCTGTTGGGACGAGAGCGCCCGGACGAAGATCGCGAACTTTTGACCATCATCAACGAAGAGGCCGACCGGCTGAACCGGCTTGTGGCGGAAGTGCTGGAGATGGTGCGTATCGAGGCCGGCAAGCTACATCCGGAGAAGCATCCGCACGATGTGGCGGAGATCGTCCACTCCGCGCTGGCGGAACTGGAACCCGCGCTGCACGACCGGCCCGTGGAGGTGCGCCTTCAGGACGGTCTGCCGCAGGCCGAGGTCGATTTCGATTTCGTGTTGCAGGTTCTGAAGCAACTGCTGGACAACGCCTTGAAGTACTCTCCCCTGCGGTCCCCATTGACGGTTTCCGCGCGCGCGGGCGAGGGCCGCATCGTGATCAGTGTGGCCGATCGCGGCAGCGGTATCCCCGAGGCCGAACAGATGCGCGTCTTCGACAAATTCTTCCGCGCCCGCGAGCACCGCTTCCGCGTGCCGGGCACCGGTATGGGGCTGGCCATCGCCAAGGGGATCGTGGAGGCGCACGGAGGCAAGATCTGGGTCACCAGCGAGCCGGGACAGGGCTCGGTGTTCAGTTTCTCGTTGCCCGTGTACCGTGGTGAAATGGTCAAGTGAGCGCCGGAAAGATACTCGTGGTGGACGACGACCCGCAGATCCGCCGTGTGATGCGGGCCACCCTCGTAGCGCACAAGTACGAAGTCATCGAGGCTCGCAACGGCGAAGATGCCCTGGCCCGGATCTCTGCGGAAATGCCGGACCTGGTGCTGTTGGACATGAACATGCCGGGCATCGGCGGCCTGGAAACCTGCCGGCACCTGCGCTCCGGATCGGACGTGTCCATCATCGTACTCTCCGTGCGCAACAGCGAGAAAGACAAAGTGGCCGCGCTCGATGCCGGCGCCGACGATTACATCACCAAGCCTTTCGGCATGGAAGAACTGCTGGCGCGCATACGGGCGGCGCTCCGGCGCTCGCCGTCTTCTCCGGAAAGCGGCCCGCATACGCTGGCCACGCGCGATCTGCAGATCGACTTCGATACGCGGCGCATCCACGTGAAGGGCAAAGAGACGCGCCTGACGCCGAAGGAATTCGACTTGCTGCGCTACCTGGTTTCGCAAGCCGGCAAGCCGGTGCCGCACCGCGAGCTGTTGCAAGCTGTGTGGGGTCCGGACTATGGCGACGAGCCGGAGTATCTGCGCGTCTTTATTAACCAGTTGCGCAAGAAGATCGAGCCCGACCCGGCCAAGCCCAGGTACATCCTGACGGAGCCGTGGGTGGGTTATCGCTTTGCGGCGACGTAAGTACAAGCACCACGGAATTCGAGTAGTACGACTACTACAACAACAATTAGTGGGTAGCCAAGCGCTTACTCCCGGGCCGACTTGGAACTCGGCGAGCGCCGGAGCGTATTTGAAAGCCTTAAATAGCATCACGGCCGGAGAGCTATACAACATCTACGGAAAAATCCGCGTCGCCTATAACACGGCCTTCAGCGCGTCATGGCTTTTCTGGCCATACGCCAAGTGGTGGTGCCGACTTCTGCCTCCCACATCTGGCCTAAATTGGATACCATCGTAAGACTGGCATCAGGCTGGAGCAGATTTATGAGGACTGCTTTTTTAATCTTGATTGCATGGTGCGAGGTTGCCACCGGTGCGATCAATCAGCCACAGTTCTTCGCCCGGCGCGATTATTCGTCCAATGGAACGAGTGGATTCGTAGCCGTGGCCGATATAAACGGCGACGGTATACCCGACCTAGTTGCGACATACGTGGATGGGTCCAATGTATACACATTGCTGGGGAACGGGAACGGAACCTTTAGATCCGGCGCGACATATCAACCCGGCTTCTTTGCCCTGAGCAACGTCGTGCCTATAGACCTGAACGGCGACGGCAAAATCGATCTGGTGATTGCCGGCAGCCCCACGCTTGGTAGCAGTGGCGGAATCGGCGTGTGCTTTGGTAACGGTAACGGCACGTTTCAGCCGCCAGTTACCTACGCCGTCGCCGACGACTTCGGCTTCGTGATGATCGGCGACTTCAACGGAGATGGCATCCCAGATGCCGCTCTCGCCTCCGAACTGGGCGTCTGGATTTTCATTGGTAAGGGAGGTGGTGTCTTTGACCCTGGAGTCTTAAGCATCTCGGTCAGCAATACCACAGGCATGGTGAGCGCGGATTTCAACGGAGATGGCAAGCTCGATCTGGCCTTCGGAATCTCCGGCGCCTTCGAGGTGGCTTTCGGAAACGGCAATGGCACGTTTCAAACGCCAGTAAGTTACGCGGTCTCCGGAACACCCACTTGGCTTGCCGCGGGCGACTTGACCGGGGACGGCAGTGTTGACCTCGTGGTAGGAAACGAGGTCTATTTGAATAACGGCAAGGGAACGTTCGCGCCCGTCTCAGCCAACCCTGTCGGCCCGCAGTTCGCCATCGGTGACGTCAACGGCGACCATATTCCGGACTTGGTAGGCTCCCTAGGTCAAGTGGCGCTCGGGCGCGGCAACGGCCAGTTCGCCCCGCCCAAAACCTATCCTGTGGAGTCTGCCGGCGTCCCGCACAGCGTGGTCGTCGCCGACCTGCGCAAGAACGGCCGCCTAGATATTGTCACCGGAGACGCCTTCGCGCTTTCCGTTCTGCTCAACGAAGGCAAGGGCGAATTCGAAGACGGCATCACCACCCCCTTGCCCAACAGCGGCAATTGCGGCGCAAGCGCCGATTTCAATGGGGATGGCATACCGGATCTGGCGGTGCCGACCACCACAGGAACCGTCATCCTCCTTGGCACAGGCAAGGCCAATCCGCCGTATACCACCGGCGCGACCATTCCCCTATCGAGCCCTGGCTGTCCAATTACTGGAGATCTGAACAACGACGGCATTGCAGACCTACTACAGCCTGCCGGTAGCTTGGGCGGCGTGGGAGTCTATCTGGGCAATGGCGACGGCACGTTCACGTTGGCCAGTGTCATCCCTTTCGGCGGGGCCAACATTCTGGTGCTGGGAGACTTCAACCACGACGGCATACCGGATGTTGCGACCTCGTCGAACCAGTTCGCACTGGGAAATGGCGACGGCACCTTCCAACCTCCGCAGCCTATCCTTCCCAATCCGCCGCTCTATGGCTTTACTTGGATAGCGGCCGGCGATGTCAATAATGACGGCTGGACCGATCTGGTGGCCACTCAGTCTGGGGTCTGCTGCGATATGTATGTGCTGCTGAACAATCAGCAGGGCGGTTTCAACCTCAGCAAAGTGCACATCGGGCTTTACACCACTACATTTTGGGTGATGTTGTCCGACTTAAACGGTGACGGCAATCTTGACGCCGTTGTCGGCGGCGATGGCGACGTCTTCATCTTCCTCGGCAACGGCCTCGGACAGTTCAAATTGCTATCAGAGACTATACCCTACCCAGGACCGGACCCGCTGCCGCCACAGGTAGGCGACGTGAACGGTGATGGCATACCCGACATCCTACTGCCGGCGGATGGCAGCATCGGGATCGCGCTCGGCAAGGGCAATGGCACATTCGTAACGCCGTTTGCCGTAGGCGCTGGTGGAGGCGAGGGTCAAATCCTTCTTGCAAACCAGCACGGTCAGTCACCCACGGCTGGCCTGCCAGACCTCATATCTCCAGACGGCAGCCAAGTCTGGGTGCTGCTCAATCTCACGAAATGAACTTACGCCATACGTGGTCAGCAGACAATTGGTTTCTGAGGATCGCGTGTGCCGAGAGGAAATCCGGGTACGCCGTCACCCTCAGTTGCAGAGCATTGCGGATGAGGCCGAACGGACAAGACGTATCCGGTCGGCAGACTGAATTAGCAGCTCTCGCCTGTCTCTCAAATCACTACGCCCCAGGCCATACCAATCGCCGTATACCCCACACGAAGCGCGCTGCGAACGCTAACAATCCCAAGCCAACCAGCCGCAGAAACAGCTTCTTTCCCCAATCGCGCGCACCTACTGCTGGGAAGAGTCCGAAGCTCTCGTTGACCAGGTTGCCGAAACGCCCCGGCGCAATCACAATGAACAAACCTACCGCCACCCAAGAGCCGAGCATCACGAAATAGACCAGTACGGCGCCCAGCGCGCGAATCATGAGCTTGCGCCACGAAGCCGGAACTCGATCGACATCCTCACCGTCTTTCCAGGGGCCGGTCCGGCCGATCTTGCAGGATCTCGATGCTTCCCCGCCCCATGCGCAAGTAGATCCTCCGGCTCGGGGTCTGACTTGCACGATCGAATTGCGAACCCACCAGGAATTGACTGAAACCGCTCAGACTCTTGCCCGTAAAATCGGATGAAACGCTGCCCATTCTGGTTCTCGCGTCGATCGAGTATGGACCGGGCTCCGCCAACATCACAATCATGTCGCCGGTGTGGCTGCGTACATCCAGGTCTCCAGTCATATCGCTTACCCATACGTAGCCGTGGTCGTGGTTGACGATCAGCCGCGAGTCGCGCGGCACATGCATGCGGTATTCAACCGTGACGCCGTGCTCCGCGTTCGGCAGAAAGCGACGCCGTGCGGGAACGATAGTCGAGATCGCCAGTTCCTTATTGGACAGCCGTTCAGTGACCACGCGGACCTCCGCGAAGGGCCGTTCCGCAAGCTGCTGCTGGCTGGGTTGATCGAAGCTATCGGTCGACTTGATGACGGTGATTTCAACCTCCGGTTCATCCCAACCTTCCACTGTCAGGTAGCCGTACGAGTTCTTGAGACGAATGGTTCCCCCCGGCGCGAAGGGCACCCGCTCCGTGTTGGTTGCTTCAAACGACTGCTTAGGCCCTTTCTCGTAGACTCCCTCCGCGGCCGGCAAAGGGAGCATCGTCCCGAGCACGCTCAGCCCGAAAACCATCGCCAGTCTGTTTGTCATAGTGGTCACCGTCCATCCCGTTGCGCCCGGGCGGCTTTCACGATTTTCAAATATCTCCGTGCCAGTTCCCGAATCTGCTCTTCCTTCATCAAGGGGAGACCCTCCGGATTGATCAGCTCCGATCCGATGCCCAGAGCGGTAGCCCCGTTTAGGATGAAATCGCCGGCGGTTCTTTGATTTACACCCCCGGTGGCAATCAACGGCACTTGCGGAAAAGGCAGCTTCAAAGCGCGGATGTAATTGGGGCCGCCCAGTGGTCCGCACGGGTAGATCTTGATGAAGTCGGCGCCCAACTTCCACCCCGCAATAAGGTCTGTGGGGGTCATGGCGCCCGGAAAAACGACCACATCGTTCTTCAGCGCGAATTCCACAACTTCCGGGACCAGGCCCGTACTGGTCAAAAACTTGGCGCCCGCCTCCAGACAGCGGCTCGCCGTTTCGATATCCAGGACGGTTCCAGCGCCTACCACCATTTCCGGAAGGCTGTGGGCAAGATGCGCAATCACATCCAGTGCGCCGGGCACGGTCATGGTGATCTCCGCGATGGGAATGCCGGAACGGTTGACCGCTTCCGCGGCGAAACGTGCGTGCTCGGGCGTCGCTACGCGAATGCCTGGAATGATGCCGGTTTCTTGAATGCGGGCGCGAACTTCCGCTTTTTTCATCGCTTCCACTCTCCGTATTGAATTTTAACTGCACTCCGGCCGGGTGGCAGCGGTGCGGGTTCCATTATCAAAGCAAGTCCCTGGTTCCCACCGCTTGGCGAAGTTGCTCCAGGGCGGTCAAATAAGCTGCTACCGCTTGACGATAGGCGAGTTGGGTGGCGCGATAGCTGCGCTCGGCGTCCAGAAAATCGAGCAGTGCCGCCGCGCCGCGGCGGTAGGCGTACTCGCTGATGTCGCGGCTCCTTTGCGCGACCTCCAGATAAGTGGATTTATAAAGCTGCGCCACGCGCGCGCTCTCCTGCATCCCCTCGTAGGCGTCTTTGACGTCGGTCAGCACCTGTCCGCTGGCGGCTTTCTGCTGCTCCTCGGCTTGCCGGATGGCAATACGCGTCTGCGCAATATTGCCCTGGTTCCGGTCGAAAATAGCGAGCGGAATGCTGAACGACCAGGTAGCGCCGCTGATGCCGTTGGCGTGCGAATAGTTGCCGGAGAGAGTGGGATCCTGTTTGCCATTCGCCTTAGCCAGCGAATATTGGCTGTTGGCGGCTGTCACGCCCAACACCGCCGCGCGCAGGTCCGGCCGGTTCTGAAGCGCTTTGGCTTGCAGTTCATCGATAGTGACCACCAGCGGCCGGTATTCGAATTCTCCCACAACGTCGTAATCCGCAGGCACCGATTCATAGCCTAACTGTTGCCGTAGGTCCGACAGCGCCTGGACCTTGTTGACCAGCGCCTGTTCGACGTCGGTCTGAAATTGCACCAACTGGATCTTGATCTTGAGGTAATCGTTCTCGCTGATGCTGCCATCCTTGTACTGGATTTCGCTGATGTCGACCGTTTTTTGAAAGCTCTGCACATCCCTCTCGGCAAGCTCCAGAGTCGACTGCGCAAGCTGCGCATTGATAAAGAGAGAACCCACCTGAAAAGCGACGCCGCGCTCGTTATCCGTGACCGTGGCGCGCGTCACCGCAGTGGCCGCCTTGGCTGCTTCCAGGCGGCGCGCCCGCTTGTGGCCGCGTTCAATCAGGTAGCTCAACCCCATGTCGCCCTCGGTCGAGCCTTGTAGGTACGCGGAAATAGACTCCCCTTGGGGGTGCGAGAACAGGGGCAAGTATTCCCAATCCGTGAAGAAGGTCGGATTCGGCCGCAGGTTGGCGGTGATTTCCGCGGCCTGGTTCTGTTGGATGGTGGTTCGGGCGGCCTGCAAAGTGTGGTTGTGCCGGAGCGCCAGTTGGATCGCGTCCTCCAGCGTGATTTTGGTCGGTCCCTGGGCGAACGACCAATCGGGCGACGCCAGGCAACTGAATACGACAGCGCCCAACAGACGAATCCAGGTGTTTTTCATGGGTAAAGTCGCGCGCTTGGTTCTCATGCGCCCTCTAAGGAAGCCTCCGGTGTCGGCAGGACATCTTTATCCCCGGCGATCCAGACATAAAACGTGGGCAACAGCACGATGCTCAGCAGCAGATCGGAAATCAGGCCGCCCACAATGACGATCGCGAAGGGCCTTTGCGAATCCGATCCGATATCATGCGATAGCGCCGCGGGCAGGAGTCCCAGAGTCGCCACCAGCATGGTCATCATGACCGGACGGAGCCTTAGGACCGCCCCTTCAACCGCTGCATCCACCACTGAGTGGCCTCGCGAGCGGAGCTGGTTAATGTATTCGAGCATGATGACGCCGGTTTGTACCGAGACGCCGAAGAGCGCCAACATGCCGACGCCCGAGGACACACTGAGGTAGGTTCCTGTAACTAATAGGGCCAGGAAGCCGCCGACGCGGGCCAGACCTACGTTTATCAGAATGAGCAGCGACCACTTAAACGATCGAAACATGGTATAGAGAATGATGAAGATGACGAGGATGGTCAGCGGAACGATGACAGCCAGCCGCGCCTCAGCCCGCTTTTCGCTCTCGTATTCGCCCGACCAACCGATGGTGTAGCCGGGTGGCATCTTTACTTTCTGACCGATCTTCTTGATCGCATCTTCTACCGTGGTCCCCAGATCCCGGCCACGCACGTTGAAGGTTACTGCCACATAGCGGGTGTTGCCTTCCCGGAAGATATCGTATGCGCCATCCTTGACCTCAACGTTAGTCAACTGCGCCAGGGACACGCGTTCTCCCGAAGGGGAGAGCAGACGGACGTTGGCGATGGCCTGCTTGGTATTCCGATAGGGTTCCTGGTAGCGCACTACCACGTCGTACCGCTGCTCGCCGATCAGTACTTGACTCACCGCGTTGCCACCCACGGCTGTCTGGACGGCGTCTTGTATGTCCGCCACGTTGATTCCAAAACGGGCCGCCTGGCGGCGATCGATGGTTAAGTCGAGATTCGGCTGGCCGAAATCGCGCAACAGCTTTACGTCATGCATGCCCGGGATACCCGACATAAGGGTAGTGACTTCTTCGCCCTTTTCCTCGAGAGTCTTCAAGTCATCGCCGAAAATCTTCAGCGCCAGCGAACCCTTGGTGCCGGTAAGAGTCTCTCCGACGTTGTCCTCGATGGGCTGCGAAAAGTTCCAGATCGCCCCAGGGTATTTTTCCAACGCGCGGTTCATGGCGGCGATCAGTTCCTCTTTGCTCTTGTGAAATACAGGGCGCCATTGGTCGTGCGGCTTCAAATCGACAAAGTACTCGGTGTTGCCGAATCCCCCCGTGTCCGTTCCATCGTCGGGACGGCCGGCCTGCGACACGACCGTTCTTACCTCCGGAAACGATGCGAAAACGTAGCGCGCGTTAGTGGTGAATTTTTCGCCCTCAGAAAGACTGGTGCTATTCGCCAGACTGCCACGCGCCCAGATAGCGCCTTCATCCAGGTGCGGCAGGAACTCCGCTCCAATGACACCGCTAAAGCCCAAATAGATTGTTCCAACCAGGGCGGCCAGGCCGATACAGGCGACAAACCAGCGATGATGAACGGCCCAGCGCAGCCGCCGGCGATAACGCTCCGTCAGATAATCCATCACCACATTGCGACGTTCCCGGACTCCCTTGTGAAAGAAAAAACTCGCGAGGACTGGCGCCGCCATCATCGCGAAGAGGTCTGCGCCCAATAGCGCGAAAGCCACCGTCCAGGCCATCGGCCGGAACAGCCGGCCTTCGACTCGCTGCAACGTGAAGATAGGCAGATACGCCGTGATAATGATGATGATGGCGTAGAAGCTGGGTCTTCGCACCTCGAGCACGGCGCCGCGGATGACCTCCGCGATGGTCTTCGGAGGTCCGTTGGTCTGAGCGGGTTTGTGGCCCAGATGCCGCATGATGTTTTCCACCATTACTACCGTTCCATCCACCACCATTCCGAAATCCAGTGCGCCCAGCGAGAGAAGATTGGCCGGAATGTGGCTCAAATTCAGCCAAATGGATGCAAAGAGCAAAGAGAACGGAATCGTGAGCGCGACAATGAGACCTGCACGAAAATTGAGAAGAAACAGGAAAAGGATCACGCTGACCAGAATCATGCCTTCGGTCAGGTTACGCATCACCGTGTGCAAGGTGAAATGCAGTAGATCGCTGCGATCCAGCATAGGAACGACCTTAACGCCCGGCGGCAGGATGCCGTTGTTGAGTTCGTCCACCTTCTTGTGAATGGCTTCGAGAGTGGGTTCCTCTTCCGCGCCTTTGCGCAGCAGCACGCCGCCCTGGATCACATCGGGCTCGTCGATGATGCGCCCATCCTCCATATGGTTGGCCCGGGCCATGTGACCCAACCGGATTTTCGGCCCCTGGATCACATTGGCGATGTCTTTGACCCGAAGCGCAGTGCCCGTTTGGGTTTTTAGGACGGTCTGCTCGATGTCGCGCACACCGCTGAAGAGTCCGAGCGCCCGAACGTTCATCTGCTGCATGCCTTCTTCTACGAAGCTGCCGCCGGCATTGATGTTGTTGTTGGCGAGTTGCTGCTCCACCTGGCCGATGCTCAGTCCGTATGACACCAGCTTGTTCGGATCGACCCGAATTTGATACTCGCGTACGGTGCCGCCGAAATCGGAAACGTCCACAACGTTGGTAACAGATTTGAATTGCTTGAGCAGCACCCAGTCTTCGATGGACCGCAGTTCCATCAGGTCATAACGGGGATTTGTGCTGCGCAGCGTATACCAATAGATCTGACCCGTCGTGCTCCAGTCCGTGCCGATTTGGGGCTGCAGGTTTTGTCCATTGGGGAGATTGACCTGGGTGAGCCTCTCCAGAACCTTCTGCCGGTTCCAATCGTTGACCGAGCTGTCGTCGAAGATCATGATCACGAACGACAGACCGAAAATCGACTCGGAGCGCAGGAAGGTCATGTGCGGCATTCCGGCCATTTGAATTTCGATCGGAATCGTTACTTGCTGTTCTACCTCTTCGGCGGAGCGTCCCGGCCATTGGGTAATCACCGTGACATAGTTGTCGGCGATATCGGGATACGCCTCCACCGGAAGGTTGTGAAACGAGACAGCCCCCCAACCGGCCAACAAGAGGCCAATGGCCAACACCACGAACTTGTTGTTAAGCGCAAAATCTACGAGAGCGCGAATCATTGCTGTTTCCTGTCTTGCCGGTGATGTACTGGGATCACTGCGCCAACACGTGGTCCAGCACGAGCGCGTTCGTGACCACTTGTTGTCCTGGCTGCAGTCCCGACTTGATCTCCTGCAAATTTACGTTGTCGGTCAGGAGATCCCCGCTGACAATTTCGACGCGGCGAAATTTATTGCCGGGCGCGGGAACGAACACAAAATCGCGATCGTGCATGTGCAGGATCGCGGCCGCCGGGATAATCGTGTGCATCTCCGTGGTCTGGCCGCGGAAGGTGGCCTTCACGAACATTCCCAGCCGCATGATTCCGGGATTCGAGACTTCGATGCGCACCTTCGCCGTACGAATATTCGGATCGAGTATGGCGCCGATGTTGCTGACTCTTCCCTTGAATACGCGATCGGGATATGCATTCAGGCTGATATCGGCCGTATCGCCGAGCCGGACAGTGGCCAGGTCGTTCTCATAAACGTCGCAGACAATCCAGGTGGATGACAGGTCGGAGATGGTAAACGGGTACGGTGTATTGTACGCCTGCACCAGCGATCCGGTGGTCACTTGCTGATCGGTAAGTATTCCCGAAGTAGGTGCGAGGATATCCACCATGAAAACCGGCTTGTCGGGATCGTTGCCGAGCAAACGCAAATGTTCTGCCGCCGTATCGACCGCTATCTTGGCCTTGTCTTCCGTGTCCAGCGCCACTTGCAAGTCGTTCAGGGCTATGGCGCCGTGCTCATAAAGATCCTTCGAGCGCTCATACTGTGTCTTGGCGAGAATCTCATCCGCGACGGCCATCCGGTAATTCGAATATCCGCCCGACACGTCGTCGCTGCGGATCGTCATGAGTAACTGGCCTTTCTTCACCGTGTCCCCGAGCCGCGCACGAATGGAAACCACCCGGCCGGATGCGAGCGAGACTACCGGGACGTTGCGGGTAATGTCGGGAGTGACCGAGCCTGTCACCACCAACTCGGAGGTGGCGGGACGCTTGACGGCCGTTGCTAGTGGAAACTGCTCCGGGTGGTCCACGGCGAAGAGATTGATGTCCGCGCCGGGCGTGACGTTGGCGGGTGGCGGCGCTTCCGCCGCCTGGTCGGCCTTCGCACCGTGGCAGCCGGTAAGAGTCAGCACTGACGAGACAACCAGAACACAAGCAATGCCCAGATCTTTACTTTTCATAAGTCAGCTCAACCCGCTACAGGAGATCCATTTGGTCAGAGTAAGGCAAGCCGTATGAGGATGGCATAAGGTTCAAGTGAAAAATGCTATCCACTCCATAGAATCTGTCTATCAGACGCGCCGGAGATCTCTCTTAAGACGTTTCTCGAAAGCGATAGCCGAAGTGAAGTTCGGTGAGCAGGTACTCGGGAGACGACGGATCGTCCTCCAGCTTCTTCCGTAACTGATGTACGAACGTCCGCAGGTACTCCAACTCCCGGCCATACTCGTCGCCCCAGACCGCGCGCAAGAGCTTTACGTGCGAGACAGGTACCCCAGGGTGGCTCATCAAGTAGTGCAACAGGTCGAATTCCTTGGGAGTCAGGCGTAACACAGAGCCGGCTTTGCGCACTGTCCGCCGGGTGGGATCGAGCTCGATATTTCCGATCGCGATCGGCAGGGCCGCGTCAGGCAATGCCGTAGTGAAGCGCCGGACCGCGGATCTCAGCCGGGCCGCCAACTCCGGGATTGAGAATGGCTTTGTAATGTAGTCGTCCGCGCCCGCATCCAGCGCCTCAATCAGGTCCGCTTCCTTATCGCGCACTGAGAGCATGAGGATTTGAAGGCGGGGCGCTCTTTTCCGAATCTCCCGGCAGGCCTCAAGTCCGCCGATGCCCGGCATATTGACGTCCAGAAGAACCACTTCGCATGGGTGGGTTTCGATTTCCTTGACGGCCTGCTCTCCATTGCAGCACTCGGCTACCTCAAATCCTAATGCGGCTAAGGTTCTCCTCAGTACCCGGCGCAGCTCGGGGTCGTCGTCGGTAACCAGGATTTTGCCATGCGGAGACATCCTAGTGAGTTAGCGCGAGCGTCGCGGCCGGAAGAGAAAGAGAAAACGATGTCCCGTAGCCCGTCAAGCCCTCGGCCCACACTCTCCCGTGGTGGGCATCCACAATCTTCTTGACAATCGAGAGTCCCAGCCCGCTGCCCGCAGGCAGGTGGTGAGTCTCAGGGGCCCGGTAGAATCGCTCGAAGACGCGTTCGCGGTCCGCCGGCGCGATCACCAGGCCTTTGCTCCGCACCGTCAGCACCACTGCAGTGTCTTCGACCGCGAACGTGACGTCGATCGGCGAGCCGGGTTCGGAGTACTTGATGGCGTTGTCGACAAGCTGGGCAACAGAGGTCAGGATTAATTCCCGGTCCGCGAATACGGGCACTTCCGTGCGGGGTACGGAAATGCGAAATCGCTCCCGGTCCGCCTCTTGATCGAGCCTTTGTATGGCGAGGCCCATCAGCCGGGAAAAGAGCAACGGTGCATGTTGGGGCTTGAACTCCGCGCTGTCCAGCGCCGCGGCTCCCAGAAGGCGCGAGGCTAGATGATCCACTTTCGTCACCTGTTCGTCGATCACGGTGACTAAGTCCGTCTGTAGCTCGGACATGCCGCCCACGGCCAGAAGCCCGGAGCTGGCCGTGCGAGCTACCGTCAGCGGCGTCTTAAATTGGTGAGCCAAAGCGTCGAGCACGGCCGTGCGCAGTTGTTCGGCTTGGCGCGCCGCCTGTGCATGGAACTCCCTTTGGCGCGTACGCACGCGCTCCAGCACGATCGCACTCAGCGACGCTAGTGCGGTGGCGGCCAGCTTGGTCATATCCGTATCGTGTAATGCAAGGCCGCCCACCGGCCGCGTGCCCAGACGCAGCACGCAATACCAACTCCTCGTTTGCGGATCGAAAGTGTCTGTATTTAGAAAATACGCGTCGCGCGTGCGCTGTTCAGCTTCTGGCGGACCTTCACCAGCTTGATGCATCGTAGCCGGGAGAGCGTCGAACAATCGAACGGCCTGGAGGTCGAAGCTCTCCCGGATCAGCGACGTGATATGATTCTCCGGCTCGCCGGAGCTATCCAGGAGCAGAATCCGCCGCGATGTTTCGTAGAGCCGTTCCGTTTCCCGCCGCTTCGCATTGGCCTCCATCGCTCTCTGGTGGGCGCGCAGCGATAGGCGGCTGATCACCAGAGCCGTAAACTCAAAAGCGGCAAGCGCCACCCAGTTCGCCGGGCTATTCGCAAAACTGAAGATCGGTGGAACGAAAAAATAGTTCAGGCAGGCAACGGCGGCAACTGAGACCACGGTCGCCTGCCAAAAACCGCCGTTCACGGCTGCTAAAACTACAATCACGAGATGCAGAAAACCCGTGAATGCAAAGCTCTGATCCAGGCGGAACGATACCCACGTGCACACCGCCACGCCGGCAAGAGCAAGGCCGCCGGGCAGTGCGAGTACAAGCTTCCTTCTCACCTTCTGTGCCGCCCGGTCACCCTGCTGCGCCGCGCCCACTCTTGGCCACTCTAGGGACTTAAGCGCGCCTTCCGGGTTGTAGAGTGTTGCGAATGGAGAAGCCATAGAGATCGGAACGCCATAGCCCGCAGGAGTTGACTTCAAGTTAGGCGCGCTGTTTAGTTCGCGCGTCACTCCGTCAAAGTTCCAGCTTGCCCATATACTCCATCTCGCTCAGATCGAAAGTCTGGTCGACGACAATCCGGCCGATCTGCGCCTCGAATCTTAGTTGCCCATCTTTCATGGTGACCTCCGCGGACAAAGGAAACAGATAGACGATGACCAAGCCGCTGTCCCGCTGAAACACCTCCACGCTGACCGGTCGCACATCCTTTTTCCCTTCGCGCTTCAAGAAGGCCAGGTTCTTCAGAGGCTTGCCCAATTCTGTAGGATCGCCCTTGAAACCGGCGCCGGGAACACCGTAGACGGCGATCTTATAGCCGTCGCCCTCCAACGTGGGCGGCTCCACCTCGTGCGATTTCAACTCCGCGAGCTGAACCGGGAGAGCGCTCTCCCAACGCAGTTTCAATGTTATGGGCTGGGGGAGGGACCGGGCGCTCCGGTCGTCGCCTCCGGGGCCCGAGAAGATATTCGGCGACACCTTTGGTCCGCTGCCCTTCGCATCCACCCCCTCATTGCCGATGCCGCGAGGTTGTCCCATTTGTCCCCCTGCCCTAAGTTCATCCTCGGTCAGCCGGCGCGTGATAGTGGCTCTATTCTCCTTCGTCCAAGGCGACCTGGCGAGGATCTGCTTAGCGTCCTCCTCGGTCCACTGGGCGGCCGGCTTGCTCTTCCAAACCGGATCCGCGGACATGAGGCTAGCCGCGGCTAGCATCAGGCAGATCCATTGCATCGCAAAACTACGCATTGGTTTGCTCCCGTAAAGCGCAACACCGGCTAAAACTTCACCATCACGCCAACAGAGGCCTTCGATTCGCTACGGCGAAGGTCGGGGAACCAGACATTCCCTGCTCCGCCGCAAGCTGTCTGCGCCGCCGCTAAGCTGGCCGTTCCGGCGGAAGCGCCTGACATACACGTATAATATTGAGGCTCGCCGTTGTTTCCGCCCGGAGGTGTGACCCCTCCTCGACCCGCGAAGTATGGCACGTCCGAGTGCCGATATCCAAACTCCGCCCACCAAGTGATGTATTGTCTGGGCATGTACTGGAGAGTAATTGTACTATCCCACATGTGAGCTCTTTGGCCAGGGTTTTCCGTGAAGTAAGGCGTACCCGATACGGCGTCGGCCCCGTCGATCGGCGGCAGCAACGTTAGGTAGCGTCCCCAGTTACTCATCTCTCCGCCGCCCAGTGTAAGACCCCACAGATCCTTGTGGAACCACATGCGGTCATAGAGCATCCATCCTATAAATGTCGACTTGCCCTTGCTGGGGGCGCCGGTGCACTGAAGTCCGCCACCGTATTGGCATCCCGCGTCGCCCGTGAGGGAAAATGCCATCTTGGAGAGACCCAGGCTCTCGGGCTTGTTAAAGTATCTTACCTCGATGCTGTCGTCCGTATGGATACGTTCCGTTTTGGGAAGTCCCAGGTTATCCTGTCCGTAGCCATACTGGTTCGCGACGAGCTTGAACCACTCTTTCGGTTCCCATAGAAGCTGCCCTCCCAAACCCGGATGGCCGTTGTATTTGGCGTAGGATTGCCATCCGTTGATGAACCAGGGCTCGATTTTCAACTTGTTCGTGGGGAACCACTGCACGCGCACGCCGTTGAAGAACCAGGGCGTATTGGAAGAGACGTATGACGGCTGGTATGTCCAGTTGTCGAAATTGTAGTAACTGAACAGGCCGATGTACGAGACGAATATGCCCGCGTCCACGTTAAGCCCATGATTCACGTTGAAGTGGTATCCGCCATAAGCTTCCGAGACGTATTTGTAGGCGTCGCGCAGGTCCCACTGGCCAACGCCGGCGCTGGCGTCGTTGCGCGGCGTGGTGGTCGCAAAAAGGCCATCCATGTACAAGACTCTTCCGCGGACGTTTTGCCAGTGGAAATCGCCGCCCACGCTGATCTGCTCAACCTGGACTTCACCCGAGCGGAATGACTCGGTCGCCCCCACGATCGTGTGATCCAGCGGCTGGTTGAAATCCTCCATGTAGTGAGTGTCGAATCGAACCTCCGGAGTAAAAAACTTCGTGTCCAGCACGGTGTCTTTGTTGCGTGAAGAGCCATTGAGCCAGGTAAAGTCGCCGTACGCGAATGGAGTGAAGTTGTCCACGCCTGTGGTGGCTTCAGGGGCCTGCAGGGCATCCGGAATAGTTGGCGCGGGAGGCGCGGTCGGCGTCGGAGCGGTCACTGGAAGTCCCGAGCGGGCGGTTTGCGCGTCAGGCGTAACCGGCGTTGAGTTCGAGGCGACCAGCGTCTTGTCACCCGGCTTGGCGGGAGTAACTGGCAGGGCCGGGCTCGTCGCCTGCTCTGCTTGGCCACTCCGGCTCTTCAGTTCCGCCTCGAGTTGCTCGATGCGCGCCCGCATGGCGGCCAGCTCTTTCAAAATTTCGGGGTTTGCGTCGCCCGCCGGAGGAGGCCCGGGCTCCGGAGCCCGCACCTTCAACGACTCGGATACTGGCCGCCCTGACTCGGCTATCGTGGAGTCACCCTGCGCCGGTTCCGCCTTTGCGAGCTCGACATCGGCATGCGTGACCCGGTTTTGCGAAATCTCTACGGAGTACGGAGAGGCCGTGGCGAGCCCTTTCGCCCTCGCGGTGAGTTGGTACTCGCCCGGCTTGAGGTCCGCGATCAGGAACGCTCCATCGCTGCCGCTTACCACGGTTCGTTCGCTCTTGTCCGCTACGCTATGCACAGTCACTTGCACCGCTAGCAGGGTTTGGCCCTGGGAGTCCTTCGCAGTGCCGTGCAGTGCGCCAAATGACGGTGCGGTGGCAGCGCTGGACAAATCCGCCGCAATCTGGAACGTCCGACCGGGCGTCGCCGCCGCCAACAGTGCGAACAAACCGAGTATCGACTTATGAAATAACCGACTGCCGTTGATGAGTGTCATGTGTCTGCGCTTTTTTCCTTGAAATGAACTGCGGACAGGGATCTCAAATTGCCGCGAACGGAGCGGAGGTGTCTCGAATCTTGAGGTGCTTACGTGGGATTCAGTATGGCGGAAAGTTGGTATCGAAAGCATAAGCAAGCCATTAGGAAGCCATAAAGAAACCATAGGGATTGCTTATCCGCCTCATCAGATCATTCGATAAGACGAGACCCGCGTGGCGGCAAACCCCTGCGCAAGCAACGCACTTCGCTCCTTTCCGGACTCCCGACAGTGAACCACCGTAGCGTGGTGATCCTAAGGAATGTGTGAAAGACTCATAAGGGTTATGTTAGGGCGGAGCTAGGTTCACTGAAGCGCTCGTCAGTGCGCGGGCGCCACTTGCGGCTGCCCGGCCCGCCGATAATAACTTCCCCGATTAGCGGGCTGCGTGGCGCGCGACGGAGCGAACTCCGGCGCGGCGAAAACCTCAAGATCCGGCGCCGCGAAGAACTCGCGATCGAGCGCTTCCACTGCCGCACGCAAATCCGCCTCGGGCACCACAAACCCCAAGCTCAGCGAAGACGACCCCTGTGAGATCAGCCGCACGTCGGTCGCGCCCAGGGATTGCCTGGCCCGCGCGAGCGTGGCCTCCGCCTGGGCAATGCCTTCGCCTACTAGCCAAAGCGCCGCCCGGTCCTCTTCTACTGTGATTTCCACACTCTCGTCCACCTTCCGCAATACCGCGGAAAGGCCCGGCCAGCTTCGCACCGCAAACGAAATCCCTTGTTCGTGTGCTTGAATCAAATCGACCGAAACATGCTCGCTCGCGAACAGATCCGCCAGCCCATCCGTGATGCTGGACAGCATTCCGCGGCTTTTCACCCGGAGATGCACCAACGCCATCCCGGTCTTCGAAGTCAGACATTTCACGATGCCCGGCGCGGTCCGCGTCTGCGGTACCACCCGCGTGCCTTCCACCTCCGGACGGCGCGAATTTCGGATTACGATCGGGATTCTCTGCCGCATAGCCGGCGCAATCGACAACGGACACAGTACCTTTGCGCCGCAACGAGCCATCTCCTGCGCCTCTTCGTAGGAAATCTCTCGAATCCGGCAGCCGCCCGCCAGCACCCGCGGATCGCAAGTCAGCATCCCGTCCACGTCAGTCCAAATCTGGACCTCATCCGCCGAAATCCCGGCGCCCACCAGAGATGCAGTCAGGTCCGACCCGCCGCGCCCCAGCGTGGTTGTGAGGCCGCTGGCAGTCGATCCGATGAACCCGCCCATCACCACCACGCGGTCCCGCGCCACCAGGCTCACCGTCCGCCGCAGGCGCGCGTAGGTATCCCAATACATCGGGGTGGCATGCGTGAACTGGTCGTCGGTGACGATGAGCTTGCGCGCATCCACCTGTGCGGCATGTATGCCCAACTGGCGGAAAGCCTCGGCCACCATCAAGCTGGAGATCCGCTCGCCATAGCTAACGATCTGGTCCTCGATCTCCGGCGTGAACTCGCGGCCCTCACTCAACTCCACCACCAGCCCCAGTAACTCGCGAAACATGGGCGCAATGCATTCGCGCAGAAATGGCTCCGCCCGCTGCCCCAGGAGGCTGCGGGTTTCGTTGGAGTGCATCCTGCGCAGTGACTCGATATGCTGCCGTGCCGAGTACGAATCTCCGCGTGCGGCCGAGCGTGCCGCTTCCAGTAGCCGGTCCGTGGTCTTCCCCATAGCCGAAACCACCACCACCGGATTCTGGCTCAAATGCCGCGCCACAATAGCGGCAGCCTGTTGAATCGCGCTGGCGGACTCTAACGAGGAGCCGCCGAATTTCATGACGATCATGAACTCATATTAAGCTGCGCCCGATAAAGAACGCATAAGACGGGCCTAAGGAAGTCATCAAGGCCCCTTCACCTCGCCGCGGCCTCCTCTTCCACTGCCCAAACTCCCTCGAAATCAACGAAATAGCACTCCACCGCGATCCCCGGAAAGCTCCCGCGGAGAGCCGCCGCCGCGCGCTGCAACTCGTCCTGATGATGCCGGGATTCGGCCTGCGTATCCCCGCGGAACGCCGCCAGTCCTCCGTAAGCGCCGCAATCCGAGTGCACCATAAGGACCACGCGATCCGTGCCATGCAGGCGCATGGATTTGCGGATTTGCTCCAGTACGAACTCGCGCTCCGATTCCTGCTCCGGACTCGCCAGGCACTTGGCGCCGCCCGCAATGCGGATCGCATCGTAGCGCGCCACGTTAATACGCTTCAGCAGCTTTCGAATTGCAAGTTCAAAGCGATGGTCATAACACCAAACCACCGCCGCATCGCCATGATAGCCTTCCGTGGGTGAATCGAAGTGAAGAACCTTTCGCATGCGCGCCCCCTCATCTAACATAGTAGACATAAGATGAGCCCGGGACGCATCGTCGACATCAGCCAGCCGGTGAGCGCGGACACCCCGGCTTTCCCCGGAGACGGCCCGGTCCGCGTCACCATCCTTGAGGAAGGTTCCGTCAATCTGAGCCGCATCGAACTGAGCGTCCACACCGGCACGCACATGGACGCGCCGTTTCACTTCTTCACAGGCGCTGAGACCATAGATCAAGTGCGGTTGGAGCGCTGCATGGGGCTCGCGCGGCTAATCGACCTGCGCGGCCTGCCACCGGGAGCCACGATCCGCCGCGAGCACATTGAGACGCATCGCGATACGCTCCGCCACGTGCGCGCCGCCGTCCTGCACACCGGCTGGTCGAAGCAATGGGGCAGCCCGGGCTATTTCAGCGATCATCCGTGCATCTCCAGCGAGGCCGCCCGGTTCCTGGTCGATTGCGGCGTGCAGGTCGTCGGCGTGGACATGCCCTCGGTCGATCGGGAGCCGTATACGGCCCATCGTGTGCTGCTGGGCGCGGGCGTGCTCATCGTGGAGAACCTGACCAATCTCGACGCTATCGGCGCGGATCTCTTCCAGCTCATCGTGCTGCCGCTGAAATTGGTAGGGTGCGATGGCTCGCCCGTGCGGGCCGTAGCCGTAGTGTAGTCTCGCCGCTTGAGTTTCTACATCTTCCTGAAGGGAAAGAGTACCCTGGAGGCAGTGTTGAACAGTGGGGTGCGGCAGGCGCTTTCGCCTGCCAACGGCGAGCTTCAGCTCGCCGAATTTCGACCGTGAGTGTCAATCCTGGGCCCATCCCAGCCGCGTACCACAGACAGCCCTGGTCTTCGTCTGTGGTAGCTGAGTGAGAAAGTGCTTCGTCTTTCGCCGCAGTTCGCTCAACCACCGAAGCTGGATCTCCGAACCAGTCCTCAGTAGCTGGAGCAACTGTTCCGGATGCTTTGAGAAGTCGATCTTACTGGCGCCCCAGTCCGGCCGCCGTCCGTTTTGGACGCCTGCGCGACGCAGACATGGGAATGGACCGTCGAGGCCCTCCGGCCCTCCGCGAACTTCCAGATGCGGATGATAGCTCAGTCAGGCAATGCCCATCAACATGGAATAGGCGCTTGTAGTCACCCTGGGGCGGCCTATCGCCCGCAGGCGCGAGTGCGCGGGCGCCGGATTCTCCGGTTGGGCCAAAGGTCCCGTGCGGCCGCATCGCGTATCGTTGCCTCTCCACGTTCCCAGCTCAGCCGGTCTACTTCCCAGGCTCGTGGGATTTCAGAATCCGTAGCACTGAGAGTATTGTGCTCCAACTGCGCGTTGTCGCCGGCGCCCCAAAGATCCTGTCGATCTGGCCGAGATAGCCAATCGTTTTCATGCGGCGGCGGTAAACCCCATATAAGAGACGATCCTTCGAGCCGATGATTCGCACCAGCCACTCCCCACCTTCGGGAAGAGCAATCGGAAGAGAAACTCTGCGGCGTCCAGCCTCCGACAGGATGCTTACAAATTGAACAACATCTGCGGACGGCAGCTCAGTTCCAAACGGATTGTCCATCTCCAGTCGAATCAGATCCCTGCCGTCGCAGCAAGCGATTGTTGCTTCAAACGGCAGTTTCCGGCGCAATTCGGCAAGAAATTTTGCGCGCGACCCGGGTTTGCGAACCACCAGCGTGCCTGCGGCGCCCACGTTCACGGCATCGTAGATGGCCAGTTCTTTGGCGAGCACGCTCGGACGAAAAGCCCGGTGTCCTCCAACGTTGATCCCCCGGAAGAAAACGATCAAAGCCATGCTGCCCATTGTCGCAGCACCGAAGTGTCGAGGAGAAGCGGAACCGGCCGGCCTGACGATAGATAAAATGCGGTCGCGCAGCGTTTACCGATTCCGCGGCTCCCGGCGTGGCCAACGTGCTCCCTCCCGGAGCCTCTCGTTGAAATCCTGGACGATCTCCCCCAAAGTGGCATTGAGCATCAGTGACCGCGCCCCGTCACTACGCCCACAGCTTGTTGACCACCCGTATCAAAACCGTTCCACTGACAACAAAAATCGCCAGTAGCGCGATCGTGTACCCCGTCCGCCCATAGAGAAAGTTGCCTACCGTGAACAGCGCCGACCAGATCATCACGCATCCGGTGGTCCAGCCGAGCAGCGACAGCGGAATGTTCTCATGTTGCGCCCACGTGGCGGCTTCCGCCTCCGAAATTCCCGCCTTCACGCGAATGACGCGCCAGCCCGGCCCGAACGGGTGAACTTTTTTGTAAAATTCCACAAGCGTCGCCGGATCGGTCTGTGGACCGAGATAGGCCGTCGTAACCCAGCACACAGTAGTAACCGCGATGGTAATCAGCAGTTGCTGGTAAGTGTCTATGTTCACGCCGTTCTTGGCCAGGATCAAAAAGAGCAGTGAGACACCGAACGAGCTGCTCATCGCCACGATCTCGCACCAAGCAGTCACCCGCCACCAGAACCAGCGCATCAGATACAGCAGACCCGTGCCGGCACCGATTTGCAGGATGATGTTGAAGCTCTGTTTAGCCGTATCCAGCGCGAAGACCAATGCCGAAGAAGCCACGAACAACAAGATAGTCGCCAGCCTGCCTGCCGTTACGTAATGCTTTTCGCCCTTGCCTGGATTGAGGAACCTCCGGTAGAAGTCATGCACTAAGTAAGATGCGCCCCAATTCAGGTGTGTAAGTATGGTGGAGGAGTTAGCCGCGATCAGGCCGCCCAGCATAAGTCCCATCCACCCGACCGGCAGGAAGCGCAGCATCGCCGGGAAAGCAATGTCGTGGCCAATCAGACTGGGATCGAGATGCGGAAACGACTTCTGTATATCGGACAACTGCGGATAAACAATCAGAGAGGCCAGCCCGACGAGAATCCAGGGCCACGGCCGCAACACATAGTGCGCGATGTTGAAGAACAGCGTCGCGCCTAGCGCATCCTTCTCCGACTTAGAAGCTAGCATGCGCTGCGCGATGTAACTGCCGCCGCCCGGTTCCGCACCGGGATACCAGACGGCCCACCATTGTACGGCGAGCGGCATGATAAAAATCGCGACCGCCAGGTCCCAGTTACTGGAGAAATCCGGGAGCATGTTGAGATAGTGCACGCCGCCTGGCCCGCGCAGGTGCGATAGTTTATCCACCAGCCCGTGCATTCCGCCCACTTGCGGCAGCATTACCGCGAAATAGGCCGCCGCAATCACCGCTGACATCTTGATGAAGAACTGGATCATGTCGATGACCAGCACGCCCCAAAGGCCGGAGTGCGCGGCGAACACTACGTTCAACAATCCCACGGCCAGCAGGGTCTGCCAGCGGTCGAAGCCGAACAACACCGCCGCGATCTTACAGGCTGCCAGATCCACGGTGGCCATGATCATGCAATTGAAGAAAAAGCCGAGATATACGGCGCGGAAGCCGCGCACGGCCATGGCCGCCGTTCCCGAATAACGCACCTCATAAAACTCCAGGTCCGTGAGAACGCCGGAACGCCGCCAAAGCCGCGCGTAGAAGAAAACCGTCGCCACGCCAGTGAGCGTGAAGGCCCACCACTGCCAGTTCCCGGCGACTCCCTCGGTGCGTACGAAGTTGGCTACCAGGTTCGGCGTGTCGCTGGAAAAAGTCGTGGCCACCATCGAGAGCCCCGCCAACCACCACGGCACGGAGCGCCCGGAAGCGAAGAACTCGGCCGTGCTCTTGCCCGAGCGCTTCGCGAAAAAGAGCGCTGGAACGAAGCAGATGAGGATCGAGGCCGCGGCGACGATCCAGTCAAGCGTGTGGAGGTGCATGAGGCTCCTTAATCGACTCTAGCGCGCCTGATCCGGGTTCCGCATGGATCAGGTGCCTGCTCTCGTTGAATTCCGCCAATCCGGCATAGTAGCGCGCGATCAGCCCACCGCGCACGGCCGCCAGGTCCTGCTTCGCGCAGAACACCACCGCGCAGCCGCCGAAGCCCGCACCGGTCAGCCGCGCGCCCCACGCTCCCGATTCCACGGCGGCGTCCACCAGCCTGTCGAGCGCAGGGCAGCTCACCCGCAAGCCGTCGCGCAGGCTGGCATGCGATGCAACCAGTAGCTCGCCGAAGGCTGCATGATCGCGCCGTTCCATTGCACCTACCGCCGCGTGCACGCGCAGAGCCTCGCTGGTCACGTGCAGAAAACTAGCCCGCTCGTCGGGTAAGTCCAACTTCTCCGCCAGCGCCTCCAGATCCGCGGACGAACGCCCTTCGAGGACCCCACGGTAGCTGCCGAATCCGAGCCGCATCAAAGCCGAGGTGCCGGCCGTCCGCCGCGCATTGTACTGCTCCCGCACAGCGCCGGATTTCTCCGCCGCCGTCAGACTGTGCGCCACCAGGAACGCCCAATCATCCGGCACAGGCACGTGGCGCACGGACACCGGATCGAACTCGATCAGCGAAGCGCAACCCTCGCGCGATGCCAGCGAAGCCGCGTGGTCCATGCCGCCCCCGCGCGTGCCCACGAATTGCTCCCCTTCCGGCAGAACCTCCATCAACTCCTCGAAAGTCGGCCGCCGCCCGTTCGCCCCCAGGAGGCTCAAGCTGAACGCCACAATCAGCGCCGACGAGGAAGAAAGTCCCGCGGCCGGCGGCAGATCGGAAACGATGGCGGCATCCACGCCGTGACCGGTCCCCCATTTCTGGCCCACCGCGCGGGCCGCGGCACGCAGGTAGTTCTCCCAATCGCCCGCGGCTGTAGGCGCGAGCGCGTCGGTCCAGGCGAATTCCCGCACGCCATAGCCGGGGCTCACCGCGCGGATGCCATCATCGGCTCGGGCGCGGAACGCCACCCGAATGGAGCGCCGCAGGCCCATCGGCAAAACGGCCAAGCCGTGATAGTCGATATGTTCCCCGATCAGGTTGACCCGCCCCGGCGCCGACACGAAACCGGCCTCGCCCCCTGGTCCGAAGGTTTCGATCAGCAGGGCGCGCGGGTCTGGAGGAGTCGGCATTTCCAATCGCTCTCGATCACCATAGCATTTGTGAGCTCTGGTACTGCCGGCCAGGTACGGGGTCGTGGGCTTGGAGCCGGCTCAGCCTTCCCCCCACCAACCGCTGGGACAAATCGGACCAGTGGTCCGAACTGGACTAGCAGCCTGTCCTATTCCTTGCCCACGGGGCTAAGATAGGGCGGGAAGATATCCATGATCGCTACGCCCAGCCGCGCTCGGAGGTGTTCGTGATCGTACTCCTCTTTGGACCACCCGGCTCCGGCAAAGGCACCCAAGCTTCATTCATCGCAAGCCGGTATCCCATCCCCGCTATCTCGACCGGTGAAATATTTCGGGCCGAGTGCAAAACCGGTACACCGCTCGGTAAACAGGCCTGTTCGATTCTGGCGCAAGGAGGTCTGGTGGGCGACGAGATCGTCAACCAGATGGTGGCGAACCGCATCGGTGAACCGGACTGCCAGCCTGGTTTCCTGCTGGACGGTTATCCGCGAACGCTGGCTCAGGCTGAATTCCTCGACAGCTTGTTGCGCCGGGAGGGCCTTCCCGACCCCACCGTGATTCACCTGGAAGTTCGCACGGACATGCTGGTGCGCCGGATTGCGATGCGCCGCCAGTGCCCCGAGTGCTCCCGCATCTACAATCTCCTCTGGCAGCCCCCCAAAGCGGCCGGCGTCTGCGATGCGGACGGCGCCGCGCTGATCCGCCGCCAGGACGACACCGAGTCGGTGCTTCACGAGCGGCTTACAGCTTACGACAAACTCACCGGCCCGGTCATCGCCCACTACCGCGGCAGCGCGAGCTACCACGTGGTGAATGGCGACCGCTCGCCGGAAGAGATCCAACGCGAAGTCGGTCGCCTGCTGGCGCAGCCCGCCGCCCGAGCTTCGGCGCGCCGCGGCAAACTCCAGTTCGGACTAGCCACCCCTGGTTGGGTCTGAGCCGGCTGCAAGCCGCATCGCCGCTCCCGCGGGACTTTCTTGGCAAGTACGAATATTTTCCATACACTGATGTTCCAGGAGGCGATTCGGCCTTGAGCCATGCCCTTGCTGGAAAACGAAACACACCAGAATCAAGAGCATACCGCTTCGACGCTGGCCGAACGATGACTGATTTCGTACTGCACAGCGCTGAAGCTGCCGCCGAACGGACAATTCAAGAGCGAGCCATGCTGATCCTGAGCGCGCGCGAGACCGAGGTTTTTGTGGACGCGATGCTAAACCCCGCCGAACCAGGATCCGTGCTGCGCGCCGCCGCGCGCCACTATAAGAATAGCGTAGGCAGGTGAGCGCTTCCTCTCCTCTCTATTCGTTCGAGCCTCTCAAGGACCATGATCGAGCCTCGTTCTCCTGCGGTGTTCTCGAACTGGACAATTACTTTCGCCTTCAGGCGAGCCAAGACGCCAGGCGGAAGGTGGCGGCGCCTTTTGTTACGGTCGACCAGGCGCGCCGGGTTTAGGCTTCTACACTCTTTCGGCCTATGGGGTCCGCGTGACCGAATTGCCGCCCAGCCTCGCGAAAAAGCTTCCTAAATACCCGCTCATTCCAGCCACGTTGCTGGGCAGGTTGGCCGGCAGCCGCGAACACCAGGGACAAAAGTTCGGAAGGTTGTTGCTCACGGATGCCCTCCATCGCAGTTGGCAGAATACGGCGCAAATCGCCTCGATCGGAGTGGTTGCCGAGGCGATTGATGAGGCGGCCCGAGAATTCTACCGGCATCATGAATTCATTCCCCTCGCCGAACATCACAGAAAACTCTTCATCGCGATGGAGACCCTGCAAAAGGCGTTTACCTAAAAGAGAACGACATCGGCTTCCTCAGCGTCCGGTCCCCTCTGCCCGCGCGCCGTGGCGGATCACCACCCATCGAACCCTGTAATCCACACAAAACACGCATCGCACCAGTACCGCTACTCCGAACTACTCCCGCCGCCGTGCTACTGTCATGTTGGGCCGATCAGGCGCCGCCGGAAACTCATAAATCGTGTCCCAGCCACTCGACAAAATTCGACACTTTCGACACTTTCGACACCGTCGTCCTTCCGCTGAGGCGGCCAAATCCATACCCTGCTCCCTAAAATCCGGTGCCCGCCCGACCCCAGCCGCCCGGGACCTCACACCCCAAAAATGACGGAGCGAACCCAATTGATGCACGTAACCCTTTTATTTACAACAAATCGACGCACAGTCCTCGGCCACACGAAGCCAATTCCAGCCAAGCCATCGTTACTGACTTCACTGTTCAGCGCAGCTCTCCTATCGGCAACCCTCCACGCCGCCGAACCATATCGCGAATGGACCGTCTACGACGGCGGTCCCGATAGCATCCGCTATTCCGCCCTCGATCAGATCAATCGTGAAAATGTCGCCCGACTCGAAGTCGCCTGGACTTTCGACACCGGCGACGCATTCCCCGAATCCGAAATGGAATGCAACCCCATCGTCGTGAACGGCCTGCTCTACGCCACCACGCCCAAGCTGCGGCTGATCGCGCTCGATGCCGCAACCGGCCGGCTTCGCTGGACGTTCGATCCGCGGCAAAACGAGCCGGCCTTCGGCAAGCAGCGCAATCGCGGGGTGACGTATTGGTCCGGCGGCGCGGACCAGCGCATCTTCTTTGTCGCCGGCCACTCTCTCTATGCGCTCGACGCACGCACGGGTACGCTCGTCCCCGGATTCGGCGAAAACGGCCGCGTGGACATGCGGCAGGGTCTCGGCCGTCCGCCCGAGGAGATGTCCATTTCGGCGACCAGCCCGGGCATCGTCTACCAGGACCTGCTCATCATGGGGAGCATCGTCAGCGAGACTCTGCCCGCCTCGCCTGGCGACATACGCGCCTACGACGTCCGCAGCGGAAAGATCCGCTGGACCTTCCACACCATCCCGCACCCCGGCGAATTCGGCTACGAAACATGGCCCAAAGACGCATGGAATTACATCGGCGCGGCGAATAACTGGGCCGGCATGAGCCTCGACGAAAAGCGCGGCCTGGTGTTCGTTCCGACCGGTTCGGCGGCCTTCGATTTCTACGGAGCCAATCGCATAGGCGACAACCTCTTCGCGAACACCCTAATCGCGCTGAAGGCCGCCACCGGCGAACGCGTGTGGCATTTTCAGGCGGTCCGCCATGACCTTTGGGATCGCGATTTCCCGGCGCCGCCCAACCTGGTTACCGTCCAGCGCTTTGGCCACCCGGTCGATGCGGTGGCGCAAATCACGAAATCCGGTCATGTCTTCCTGTTCGACCGGGAGACCGGCCAGCCGCTGAATCCCATGGTGTACCGTCACGCGCCCGCATCCGATGTCGATGGCGAAGTCGCCGCCCCGATGCAAGTGCTTCCGCTCGCGCCGCCGCCTTTCGCCCGGCAGGCTTTCACCGAGGACATCGTCACCAACCGAACCCCCGAGGCGCATAGCGCTGTCCTCGAGCGGTTGCGTAAAGTCCGCAGCAGCGGACAATTTGTGCCGCCCAGCCTGCAGGGCACCGTAGTCTTCCCAGGGTTCGATGGAGGCGGCGAATGGGGCGGCGCCGCTTTCGATCCAGCCACCACCTGGCTTTACGTGAATTCGAACGAGATGCCGTGGATTCTACGGCTGATCGAGCGGCCGAAAGCCGGCAAAACCACTGGTCGCAGCCTGTATCTCGCACGCTGCGCCGGCTGCCATCGTCAAGATTTGCACGGCAGCCCTCCGGAATTCCCCGCCTTGGTGGAGATCGGGAAACGCCGCACGGGTGCGGAGATCGGAGCGATCGTCCGGCAGGGCAGCGGCCGTATGCCCGCCTTCGCGCAGTTGCCGCCAGATGCCTTGGCCGCCATCGTCGCCTATGTCGCCGCTGGAGAGAACCTGGAAGTCGCAGCCCTCCCGCCCAGCCAGTGGCCGATCGATCAGAAGTACGTGCACGACGGCTATAACAAGTTTCTGGATCCAGATGGCTATCCGGCCGTCGAGCCTCCCTGGGGAACCTTGAACGCCATCGACCTGAACGCCAACAAGATCGTCTGGAAGATTCCCTTTGGCGAGTATCCGGAGCTCGCCGCCAAAGGCCTGCCCCAAACGGGCAGCGAAAATTACGGCGGACCCGTGGTGACCGCCGGAGGTCTGCTGTTCATCGCTGCCACGGACCGCGACCGCAAGTTTCACGCCTTCGAAAAGACCACCGGCAAGCTGCTCTGGGAAACCACCCTGCCGGCGGCGGGCAACGCCACGCCCGCGACCTACGAGGTGGATGGCCGCCAGTTCGTCGTTGTCGCGGCCGGCGGCGGGAAGTGGGGCTCTCCATCCGGCGGAAGTTACGTGGCATTTGCGCTGCCCAAGAAATGAGCCCCCCGTGGCGCAAGCTTCAGCTTGCTGGTGGGGCAGGCGGTTTCGCCTGCCAACGGCGAACTTCAGTTCGCCGCTTGGGTGTCCCGCTGCTCAAGGCTGCCTCATGCTGGGCGCCCCGCCCTGATTTACCAGAAGATAACTCCGCCCTAAATCAAACAGCACGAAAATCCAATTTCGATGGTATACTCTTGGCGCGACCCTTGAAGCTCGCGCCAGGGCCGGGGGACGGATTGCTTTCCTTTCCTCTCTTGGACTCACCCGGAAGGGGTGTTCTCATGTTCGACTTAACCATTGTTCGCATCATATTCGTGCTCGTATTAACTGCATCCGCCTGGTTGCTGCATCCATTCCAGGCGGCTCCCTCGCCGTGGGCTGCACTGGCGGGACTGATCCTCGGGGGCTGCATCATTTTCTTCGAGACGCGGCTCGAACAAGTCAGCCTGAAACGGCTGATTGGGGCGGCCTTCGGATCCGTGCTCGGCATCATCGGCGCCTTCTTCATGTCCCTCGTGCTGCGCTGGGCGCGGCCCGAGGGTGGCGATCCCTCCCACATCATTCCATTCCTGCAGGTCTGCCTGCTCCTTTGGATGACCTACGTCGGCCTGATCGTGGGCGCCAACAAGGGCGACATGCTCAACCTGTCCGCTTTGGGCGGCATTTTTGGCGGAGAGAAGGCCAGCAAGAAGTCGTTCAAAATCCTGGATACCAGCGTCATCATCGACGGCCGCATCGCCGATATCGCGGAAACCGGCTTCCTGGATGGCGTGCTGGTTATCCCCCAATTCGTGCTGCGCGAACTGCAACTGGTCGCCGATTCGGCCGATTCCATGAAACGCAACCGCGGGCGCCGCGGTCTCGATATCCTCCAGCGTATTCAGAAGATGGCCCACCTCAACGTGCAAATTGTCGAAGACGATTTTCCGCATGTCCGCGACGTGGACATGAAGCTGATCGAGCTGGCCAAGGTCTACGACTCCAAGATCATCACCAACGACTTCAACCTGAATAAAGTGGCCCAACTACATGGCGTGCAGGTGCTCAATATCAACGAGCTGGCCAACGCCCTCAAGCCCATCGTGCTCCCTGGCGAGACCATGCGCGTCTTCATCCTGAAGGAAGGCAAGGAGTACAACCAGGGCGTCGCCTACCTGGACGACGGCACCATGGTGGTCGTCGACAATGCCAAGAAGATGATCTCGAAAACCATCGATATCACGGTTACGAGCGTGTTACAGACCACTGCCGGCAAGATGATCTTCGGTAAGTTCGACGAGCGCATGCACGCCGTGGCGGCGGGCGCCGAGAGGCACGAACGGGCGCCCCGCAAGCCGGAGCCGCTCACTGCCGAGAAAACCACGATAGAATCGTAGAATCCCCGGAAAAGGGGCGCGGCGCCCAATGTCACCTCGGACACGACTTCGAAGCTTGCTAGCGCGCGCGGCTCTGATCGGAGCCACGACCGTCAGGGAGTGGTCTTCCCGACATAGCGGGCGTCGGCCGCGGTCCATGGGGACCGCCCCACGGACGCAGCGCCTGCGCCCCCACCCGTGACACCTATGAAAGTATCCGTGATTTTGCCCGCCGCGGGGCTGGGCACCCGCATGGGGCGTCCCTCCCCCGAAAAGGCCGGGACAAGCCGGAAGCAGTTCATGCTGCTCGACGGCTCCCCAATCCTGCTCCATACGGTCCGCAAGTTCGCCGCTTCCTTGCGGATCGACGAAATCATGGTGGCCGTGCGGCGCGAGGATCTGGACTGGGTAACGGACCTGCTCCAGCACGAATGCCGCGGCAAGCGCCTGCGCGTGGTGGAAGGCGGCAACTCCCGCCAGCAATCCGTGGCGAATGCCCTGCGCGCGCTCGATCCCGATACGGCCTTGGTAGCGGTGCACGATGCCGTCCGGCCGTTCATCGATCTGGAGACCATCGACAAGGTCATCGACGAAGCGGCTGAGAGCGGCGCCGCCATCGTGGGCATCGTGCCGGTGGATACAGTAAAGCAGGTGACCCGCGCCCAAACCAGCAAGGCCAAGATCCGGGCCACGCTGCCGCGCGAAAGACTGGTGCTGGCGCAGACGCCGCAAGTCTTCCGCTACGATCTGCTGGTGCGCGCCTTCGAGTCCGCCCAGAACGACGGTTTCACCGGCACCGACGAATCCAGCCTGGTGGAGCGTCTGGAGGTGGAAGTCAGCGTGGTGCTGGGCAGCGATCGCAATATCAAAATCACCAAGCCCAGCGATATGGACCTGGCGCGCCTGTTCCTGGAAGAAGAAGCCGCCCCCCGCGAGCTATGAGCGAATACCGCACGGGCCTCGGCTGGGATTCCCACCGCCTTGCGCCGGGGCGCCCGCTCATTCTGGGCGGCGTAACAGTGCCTTCCGAACGCGGCTTGGAGGGCCACTCCGATGCCGATGTGCTGGCCCACGCGATCACCGACGCCATTCTGGGCGCAGCCGCCCTGGGCGATATCGGCATGCATTTCCCCGATACCGATCCCCGCTGGAAGGGCGCCGGCAGTATGCGGTTTCTGGCCCACGCCCGCGATCTGGCGCGCGCCCGCGGCTATGAGATCGTGAACGTGGACTCCACCATCGTCATCGAACGTCCCAAATTGAGCGATTACCGCCAAGCCATTCGTGAGA
>Ga0181518_10000701_pt1 | contig 35872 bp, 29 predicted proteins | sample PEATcosm2014_Bin_28_FD_119751 | JGI IMG/M metagenome (GOLD analysis project Ga0181518, IMG submission 119751) | Peatland microbial communities from MTU Mesocosm Facility, Houghton, MI, USA - PEATcosm2014_Bin01_60_metaG | ecosystem: Environmental > Terrestrial > Soil > Wetlands > Peat | place...
ATCGAGCCTTTGCTCCCGTTGATTTCGATGGCGATGTGGTTCTTGCGGCCGAGCGCGTAGCGCGTGGCTTCCACGTTCGCCAGCACGCCATTTTCCATCCGCCCGATGAACATGGCCGAATCCGGCACGGTGACCTTGCCCATCTTGCGCGCGTTCTTCACCAGCGTCCCGCTTTGCGGGACCAGCGGCCGTTCCGGTATAAACGTGTTCAGCAAGCCGCAGACCTGCTCGAATTCGCCGACGAGGTAGCGCCCCAAATCAATGACGTGCGAATTGATGTCGCTGTGGACGCCGCAGCCGCTGGTCTCCTTTTGCAGTCGCCAGTCCAGCGGAAATTCCGGGTCGGCCAGCCGATCCTGCGCGTAACGCGCGTGAAAATGAAAAATCCGGCCCAGCGCGCCTTCGCCAATCATCCGCTTCGCCAGCGCGATGGCCGGAATGCGCCGGTAATTGTGGCAGACCATGTGGACGACCTTCGCCTTGTGCGCGGCGGCGAACATCGCCTCGGCTTGTTTGACATTCAGCGCCAGCGGCTTTTCGCACAAAACGTGCTTGCCGTTTTTCACCGCGGCAATCGCCATTTCCGCGTGAAAATTCGTCGGCGTGACGATGTCCACGATGTCAATCAGCGGCGACTCGACGATTTCATGCCAGTCCGTCGCGGCTTTTTGCCAGCCGAGTTGCGCGCGTGCCGCCTGCACTCCGGCGGCATGGCGTCCGCAAATCGTGTGCAACTCGACGTTGGCCTTGAGGTTGAAGAAACGGGGTGCCTGCCGCCATGCATTGGAGTGCGCCTTGCCCATGAAGCGGTAGCCAATCAGTCCGACGCGCAAAGTCTTTGCCATGCAAAAAGTAGAGGTTGAACTGGATACGCCTGCCTTTATAGTGAGCCGCGTTGACCAAGTCAACGGCAAGCCGCACAAAATACCAAACATGACCTTTACCACTGCTGAAATTGCAAAACACCTTGAAGGTGAAGTGGTTGGCGATGCCGCAGCAACGCTCAAAGGCTTTGCTCCCGCCGACCGCGCCACGCCGGGCGACCTCACGTTTGCCGAAAATGAGGACTATTTCGTCCGCGCCGAACAAAGCGCGGCGACCGCAATCATCGCCGACAACCGCTTTAAATCCGCGAAGAAAATCCTGATCCGAGTGCCCAACGCCCGCATTGCGTTCGCCAAGGCCATGGCGCTGTTCTTTCCCGAACGAACCTACGCCGCCGGAATTCATCCCACGGCAGTCATTGCGCCGACCGCAAAAGTGGACGCCAGCGCGCACATCGGGCCGCATTGTGTCGTCGGCGAGCGCGTGAAAATCGGCGCGCGGTCGGTCTTGCAAGGCGGCAATTTTGTCGGCGACGACTCCAGGCTCGGCAAGGAGGTGAACCTGTTTCCGAACGTCACCATTTATCCGCACACGGAAATCGGCCAGCGCGTCCGCATTCATGCCGGCACGGTGATTGGTTCGGACGGTTTCGGTTACGTGCAGGACGGCGACATTCACCGGAAAGTGCCGCAGATTGGAAATGTCGTCATCGGCGACGACGTGGAAATCGGCGCCAACGTGACGATTGATCGCGGAGCGCTGGGCCCGACGGTCATCGGCAAAGGCACGAAAATTGACAACCTCGTCCAGATCGCGCACAACGTCGAAATCGGCGAAGGCTCCCTGATTATCTCGCAGGTGGGCATCTCCGGCAGTTGCAAGTTCGGCAAATACGTCATCCTCGCCGGACAGGCCGGTTTTGCCGGACATTTGAAAATCGGCGATCGTGTCACCGTCTCAGCGCAATCGGGCGTGATGCACAACATTCCGGACGGCGAAAAATGGCTTGGCACGCCGGCGCAACCGGACAAACAAGTCAAACGCCAGTTGATTGCCATCCAGCGCCTGCCGGACCTGCTCAAGCGCGTCGCGGAATTGGAAAAGCAATCCGGCGCAAAACCGAAACGCCACGAAGAAAAGTGAATTTGCCGCCAGCCTTTCGTTTGAATGCATCTTAAAATGGTATTCAATAAGGTTTCAACGCAAAGGCGCAAAGACGTGAAGGCGCAAGGCGGGTGAAGCCGGATCAATCCCACTCACTTTTTCAGGAGCGCGGACAGCTTTGTCCGCGCGAAGGTACCGATGCGGCAGGAACACGCGGACAAAGCTGTCCGCGCTCCTTTGGTTGCGTCTTTGCGTTAAATTCATATCCCCGGCCAAACAATTCAGTTGTCAGCACGCCATCCACCGGCTCATTTTAACCCCATGACCCAGCCAGCCACCCCCTTGCTTTCCGAACCCGGCCAAACCCGCGTTTGGCTGAATACCGGCTAGTCCATATCGAATATACCCATGAAAAAATGTGATTACTGCGGTCGGGAAAACCAAGACGATGCAACGAACTGCCAAGAGTGTGGCACCGATAAATTTGTCGCACTTGCGCCACCCCCAGTCACATCAACACCGCCCCCTGCCACGCAAAAGGTCGGATACATAGCTTACGCCATTGGTGGCGCTTCCTTCATCCCCCTAATTGGCGTCCTCTTTGGTATTATTGCGATTCTTTGGGGCTTTGCCCGACGCACATGGGGGCTCGTTGTCCTTGGTGCCGCTGGCATTTTGTTTACGATTATTCTCTACAGCGTTTTATTCTACCTCGGTTTTCACCAACGAGGTGGCATTTATGACAAGATGCGCTCTCAAATGGCCGTGACCATGCTCAACAGCGCAGTCAAGGAGATTGAGTATTACAAGCTGCAACATGGCCACTACCCAACCAACTTGAGTGAACTGGACACCAAAGACAAAAACAAGTTTCCGACAGTCATCGATCCAACCGCCATGGAGCGCAAGGAGACCAAAAACCGGTATTTCTTCTACGAATTGGATTCATCAGGCAACTTCTACTTCTTGCGCTCCGTCGGGCCGGATGGAGTGCCGTTTACAGCCGATGACATCCTGCCAACCATTCCAGAGGTGGAGCGCAAGAATACCGGCCTCAAGTTGGAACGTTGATTCTTACTTTCAAGCTAACACTGGAGCAGCCGATCCGCCGGATTTTTCCGTCTCAATCGGCTTAAGACTGCGCGAGCGCCACAAATAAAATATCGCCGGATACACGAGCAATTCCATGAGCGTCGAGGTCACGACGCCGCCCACCATCGGCGTGGCGATGCGTTTCATCACGTCCGCGCCGGTGCCGTGACTCCACAAAATCGGCGCCAGACCGGCGATGATGACGCACGCGGTCATGGCCTTCGGGCGCACTCGTTTGACCGCGCCGTGATAAATGGCGTCGCGCAAATCGGCGGCGTGGCGCATCAGCCCCTTTTTCTTCCATTCGTCGTAGGCCAGGTCGAGGTAGAGCAGCATCACCACGCCGGTTTCCGCGTCAAGCCCGGCCAGCGCGATGATGCCCACCCAGACGGCGACGCTGAGGTTGTAGTGCAACAGGTAAATGATCCAGAACGCGCCGACGAGCGAGAACGGCACGGCGAGCATGACGATGGCGGTTTTGACGGCCGAGTGGGTGTTGAGATAAATGATGAGCACGATGATGAACAGCGTCAGCGGCACGACAATCATCAGGCGTTGCTGGGCGCGCAGCATGTATTCGTACTGGCCGCTCCAGAAAATGTTGTAGCCCGGCGGCAGTTTGATCGCGCCTTTGGCAATGGCCTCGTTCACGGCATGCATGGCCATCTGCACGTAGGTGCCCACGTCCACGCCGCGGATGTCCACGTATATCCAGGCGTTCGGCACCGCACCCTCGCTTTTGATGCCCATCGGGCCATCCACGACCTTGAGCGTGGCGAGCTGGCCGAGCGGCACCTGCGCGCCGCTGGGTGTGGGCACGACGATGTCGTCCTGCAGCGAGCGCAAATCGGAACGGAAATCGCGGTCGTAACGGAGATTGATGGTGTAGCGTTGCAGGCCTTCAACAGTGGTGGTGAGCGGCATGCCGCCCAGCGCCACGGAAAGCACATCCTGCACGTCGCCGATGGTCAGGCCGTAACGGGCGATGGCGTCGCGGTTGATTTCAAATTCGATGTAGCGTCCGCCCATGACGCGCTCGGCATAGGCGCTGGCCGTGCCCGGCACGGTGCGCATGACCGCCTCGATCTCGGTGCCGATGCGTTCCAGTTCGCGCAGGTCCGGTCCGGCCACCTTGATGCCGACGGGCGTTTTGATGCCGGTGGAGAGCATGTCAATGCGCGTTATGATGGGCATCGTCCAGGCGTTGTTGAGACCGGGGATTTGCACCGCGTCATTCAGCGCGTCCGTCAATTCATCGTGCGTTCGGCGGCGATGCGCGATGACACGGCCTTGGTCGTCTTTGATGTCCACCACCGGCCATTCCGCCTCCGGTTTCAACTGGATGGTCGTTTCGATCATGTCCATCGGCGCAGGATCGGTGGCGGTCTCGGCGCGGCCGGCCTTGCCGAACACCGTTTTCACCTCGGGAAACGATTTGATGATGCGATCGGTGATCTGGAGGATTTGCCGCGCCTTGGTGGGCGAAATGCCGGGGAACGTCGTCGGCATGTACAGCAAATCACCCTCGTAAAGCGGCGGCATGAATTCCGAGCCGATGTTCTGATAGGGGAAAAGTTTGCCAATTTTGATGGCAAGGCTTTGAAGTTTGGTAAGGCCAATCCCGCTTTGCGGGACCTGGACACGCGGCCTGTCCTCCGTAGCAGAGCCACTGCGGAGGGTGGACAGCGCGTCCCTGCCGGGTAGATTATCCACCACCAGCCGGTTCCACGGAAAGAAAACCCAGACCACAATCAACGCGGCGGTGATGACGACCATCCAGCGCCGTTTGATGACCCAATCAATCACCGGATGGTAAAGCCAGATGAGAAAGCGGTTGATGGGATTCTTTTCCTCCTTCGGAATTTTGCCGCGGATGAACCAGCCCATCAGAATCGGCGCGAGCGTGAGGGACAACACCGCCGCCGCCGCCATCGAATACGTCTTGGTGAACGCCAGCGGCTTGAACAACCGGCCTTCCTGCGCCTGCAATGTGAACACCGGCACGAACGACACGGTGATAACGAGCAGCGAGTAGAACAACGTCGGGCCGACCTCGATGGCCGCGTCACGGATGATTTCCCAGTGCGGTTTTTTGCCCTGGTCGCGTTCCAGGTGTTTGTGGGCGTTTTCAATCATGATGATGACCGCGTCCACCATCGCGCCGATGGCGATGGCGATGCCGCCCAGCGACATGATGTTCGAGCTGATGCCCTGGCCGAACATGATGAGGAATGCAATCAACACCGCGATGGGCAGGATGATGATGGCCACCAGCGCACTGCGCAGGTGCAGCAGGAACGCCAGGCACACCAGCGCGACGACGAGGCTTTCTTCAAGGAGCTTTTCTTCGAGCGTCTTGACCGCACGATCAATCAGCGCGGTACGGTCATAAACCACGGTGTATTTCACGTCCGGTGGCAGGGCCTTCATCGCCTGGTCGAGCCGCTGCTTTGCCTCCTGAATGACCTGGTTGGCATTCGCGCCATAGCGCACCACGACGATGCCGCCGACGGTTTCGCCTTCACCGTTCAGTTCGGCGATGCCGCGCCGCATGTCGGGGCCGAATTGCACCGTCGCAACGTCACGCAACAAAATGGGCACGCCGTTCGCGCCGGAACCGACGGTGATCTTCCGCAAGTCGTCCAGACTTTGCACGTAACCCTTGACGCGCAGGATGAATTCGCGCTCGGCAAGTTCGAGCGAACGACCGCCGACCTCGCCGTTGCTGCGTTCGATGGCCATGCTCACGTCCTTTAACGACAGGTTGTAGGCGCGCAGTTTCGTCGGGTCCACCGTCACCTGGTATTGCTTCACAAAACCGCCGACGGACGCGACCTCAGACACGCCGTCCACGGCCGTGAGTTGATATTTCAGATACCAATCCTGGTACGAACGCAACTCGGCGAGGTCGCGGTTGGTCGAATTGATGGAATACATGAACGCCCAGCCGACGCCGGTGGCGTCCGGGCCGAGCGACGGCGTCACGCCTTTTGGCAACTGGCCGCTGAGACCGCTGAGATATTCGAGCACGCGGCTGCGCGCCCAATAAGGATCGGTGCCGTCCTCGAAAATGACATAGACGAACGAGAAACCGTAAAACGAATAGCCGCGCACCGCCTTTTGCCGCGGCACGGACAGCATCTTCGTCGTGATGGGATACGTGACCTGGTCTTCGATGATGTTCGGCGCCTGTCCCTCCCAACCCGTGTAAATGATGACCTGCGTGTCCGAGAGGTCGGGAATGGCGTCGAGCGGAATGTGGCGCACGGCATAAACGCCGCCGAGCACCAGCGCCGCCGTCGCCAGCAGCACGACGAACTTGTTCTTCAGCGAAAAATCAATGACGCGTTGGAGCATAATTTTTTGGCGGCGCAGCAGCGCCGCCCTACCGGGTTGCCGGCGATGTTTCCATTACGGGAATGAGCGTCATGCCGCACTTGGGGCATTTGCCGGGTTTGTCCGAATGGACGTCGCTGTGCTCCGGCATCGGGCAGGTGTAATAAAGCACCTTGCCGCCCGGCTGGATTTTTCCGAGCAGGCTTTTGGTCACCGGCACCAGCGTCATGCCGCAAATCGGGCATTTGCCAGGATGATCGTAGGTGATCGAAACGTGCTCCGGCATCGGGCAGACCCAGACCGTTTTGTCGGCATTGGTCCCAGCCGGCGCGGCGCTGCCCGTTTCGTTGGTGCCCGGCGCAGTTGCCGCCGCCGGTGACTCGCCGGGATTCGACATTTTCTGGATCGCCTCGCGCAACTGGCTTTCCGAATCGAGCATGAACTGGCCGGACGTGACCACGCGTTCGCCTTCGTCCAGACCGCTGAGCACCTGGTCCTGGTCATTCTCCCCGCTCAATCCCAGCGCGACAGTGCGCGCCTCGAATTTTCCGCCCGGCAACGCGATAAAAACCGTGTTCTTCTGGCCGCTGCGCAACACGGCTGAGTCCGGCACCAGCAACGCCGACGGCGCAATGTCCGAAACCAGCTCCACCGTCGCGAACATGCCCGGCTTGAGAAAGTAGCCGGGATTGTGAAATTCCATGCGCACCCGCGCCGTGCGCGTCTTCTCATCCACCGTGGGGTAAACGTAGGTGACCCGCCCGCGGAACTTGCGGTCGGGCAGATACGAGAGTGTCATCGTCGCCTCCTGGCCAAGCTGGACGGCGGACAAATCCTGCTCGTACACCTGCGCGTAAACCCACACGACGCCGATGTCCGCCAGCCGGTAAAGCTTCATGCCGGGATCCACCATCTGGCCCGCGACGACGTTTTTTTCGACGACAAAACCGCTGATCGGCGCGCTGATGGTCAGCGTTTTTTTCGCCTGGCGCGTTTTTTCGAGTTCGGCGATTTGCGCGTCGGAGATGTCGTAAAACTTCAGCTTGGTCCGGGCGCTGTCGAGCAACACGCGGTCTTCGGCACTGGGCGAACCCGATTCCCCGGCCAGCGCCGCCAGATATTCCGTCTGTGCGCTATAAAGTTCCGGCGAATAGATTTCAAACAGCGGGTCGCCCGGATTCACCAGCGCGCCAGTGGCGTCCACGTACAGTTTTTCAATCCAGCCCTTGTACTTGGTCGTGACGTCCGCCAGCGCGGTTTCATCGTAGTCCACATTGGCCACCGTGCGGATCAACCGGCGCAAGGGCCCGCGGGTGACCTCGGCCGTGCGGATGCCCATCGTCTGGATCGTTGAAGGATCAATGGCAATGATGGATGAAGCCTCGGCGGTGCTGGCATTGGCGTCCTGCTTGCGGATCGGCGTGAGTTTCATGCCACAGATTGGGCAGTTGCCGGGGTGATCCTGGATGATTTGCGGGTGCATGCCGCAAGTGTAAAGCGTCTTCTCTGACGATGAAGTGGTGCTGGCGGTAACATCATGTTTGCGCGAGCAGCCGGTGATGAGCGCGCCAATACCAATGGCCACGAGCAACAGTGTCCAAACAAAAACCGGTGTGAAACGCCGGCTTTGCAGGGTAGGGACAGCGCGCTGCGCTGTCCCCGCCCGCGCCCAGCGGGCGGAGCCAATGGTGCGCAACCATGAAACCAATGGCATTCGATTCTGCGCCTGAACGGCGCGGGGACGGCGCAGCGCGCCGTCCCTACCGACTTCGGTTCTCGGATCTAATTTTGAGTTCATAATCATTTGGTGAATCAAGGATGACTGGTGCTTTTCGCGGCGGCTGCGGGCAACAACGGCGCGTTGGCCGGCGGCACGCCAGCGATGAGCAGCGACAATTCGGACAACGTAAGTTCGCGCTGGGTGCGCGCGTCGATTTCCGACAGCCGGAATTCCAGGAGGGAACGTTCGGCGTCCAACAGGTTGAAGAAATCCGTTTTGCCGGCGAGATAGGCTGCGCGGGCGATTTCCAGCGACCGCTGCGCCTTGGGAATCAATAGTTCCTGCAACAGGTTGAGGTTGCGGTTGACCTCGCGGTAGGCATAGCTTTTTTCCGCAAATTCCACGGTCAGGTTGATCTGCCCGGCAGTGAGCCGCGCCTGCGCCGCGCGTTTGCCGGCCTGTGCGGCGGCGATTTCGGCGGTGACCTTGTCGCGCCAGATGGGCAGCGTGACCGTCGCCTGCGGCCAATACAACCAGGGCGTGGCCTTCACATCCACCGAGGAACCGATCGTGACATCGGGCAGCTTCGATTTGCGAGCCAGGTCCAGCGACGCCTGCGCCTGACGCACCTCCGCTTCCATCGCCTTGAGTTGCGGATTGCGCGCAAAGGCGGTATCGAGAATTTGCTCCGGCGACAAATCCAGCGTCGTAGCTTCAAAACGCGCCGGCAGAGGTGGATCGGGCTGGTCACGTGTGAGCCCCAACACAGCCTTGAACTGTGTGCCCAGCGACTGGCGTGAATCCTCGAGGTTGATGATCTCCGTTCTCAACCGGTCCGCCTCGATCTGGGCGCGATAAACATCCTGCAACGTTGCCTGGCCAGTTTCGTTCTGGGCGCGGGCGATCTGTTCCAGTTCGGACAGCAACTGGAGCATTTCCCGGTCAACGGCGATTTTTTTGTCGAGGAACCAGAGCTGGTAATAGCCTTGTTTGACAGCGTAAGCAGCCTGGAGTGCCGCGCGCTCGAAGGTAAAATATTTGGCCCGGCTTTCCGCCGTCTCCGCCTCGGCCTGCGCGCGCAACTTGCCCGGCCAGGGAATCTGCGCCATCAAGCCCGGCATCACCGAGGTAATAACGTCCTGGATATACATCTGAAACGTGAACTGCGGATCAGGCAGCGAGCGGGCCACGGTGATGTTTTCGACCGACGCCACCCAATCATAGTAAGCCGCCTCAATTTGCGGCTGATTGAGCATGGCGTAGGTGAGGAAATCGTCGAGGGATGAATTGGTCGAGAGGTCAGGCAACGCCGGGCGCTGGTCATTGGGCCGGTAGGCTGCTTTCACCGTGCCCTCCTGTTGGCGGGCCTCGTGTTCGCCGTGCGTGGCGACGCCTTTGCAGCCGGTCAGTGTCAGCACGGCGAACAGCATCACCGCGCTGCCGAACCAAAATCGGCCATATGTTTGTTTCAAATTCATCTGTGCAAAATTCAACCGCTCAAGAAATTCAATCACGCAGCAACGACAGGAATCCCCGCGCGTGCCTGCGTGGACACACTGCGGGCATTCAGAGGGTAGGAGTCAGATGAGCCGGGCGCAATCCCGCGCGTAGAGCGGCGCGCCGGATGCCGTCAACGGCGACACGAAGGTGGAAGAAATCAAACCCGCTTCATTTTCGGGCAAGGCCCAAACCATCAGGGCCGGAGCGGAAAGCAAAAATTGGTTTTGAATGCCGGATGGCGCGGGAACTGCGGGCGCGGACTGCGAACCGGGCGACGGTTGCGCGGCACAGCAACTCATTTTGCCGCCGCAATGGCAACAGGCGCGGACCGGTTGCTGGGAGCACGCCGGCATTGGCGCAGCCAGCAACTGCGCCCACACCAGCAACAGGCCGAACAGAATGACGCTGAACCGTTTCACAATTTTATCGATTCCTCGATGTCTTCGGTTGAATTTGAGTTTACGCTCGCCCTCACCCCAGCCCTCTCCCCCAGGGAGAGGGAGAGTATTGTCATGTCACTGGATAATTTCACGATCCTTGTTGCTGTCCCCAGTTTTGTGTCATTGGCCGTGAGACGCACGATTCCCCAGCCTGTCGCATGGCTCAAAACGCGGCGTTCTATTCCCCCTCTCCTGGGGGAGAGGGCCGGGGTGAGGGCGGACAACCGTTTCATGATTTTTTTATTTTGGCACGCGCCGCCGGCCGCCAAATCACTTTTGGGCGGTCGCAGCGTCCTGGATTTTCTTCACGTATTTGGCTGGGTCCTTGTCGAAATCCTTTTTGCAGCCCGAGCAGCACAATTTGACCTCTTGGCCCTGATAGACAAAGACGTACGGTTTGCCCATCTCCCCGAGCTTTTCGCCGGACACGGGGCAGGTGGTCAATTTGTCCGGTTTGGGCGGTGTGGCAGCCGCCGAATTTGTGTCTCCCGCCACGCCGGCCAGAGGCAAGGCGAGGAATGGAACCGTCAAAGCAAGAATCCTAAACATTTTCAATGTTTTCATAGTTCATGTCAGCATGATGTCATCCATTATACACCGGACGGTGAAAATTCCCTCAAAAAATCGCGGGTTTCACGCCGCGTCGGGGTAATGCCAATACAACCATTCGGCGGCGCGATGAAGCGCCGGCCAAAATTGAAAAAGCAAAAAATGAAAACTCGAATCCTCCTTGCAACCATCGGTGCGGCCGCTTTGACCGCGATAACCCTCAATGTCAACGGCGGCACCACCCTGCTCACGCCCCGCGCCGCCGGCAACCAGATCAAAGCTGCCCCCGGTGTCACGGCAGCCCAACCGGCATTTACGACTCAAGTCGTCTCGCCCCGCGCACTGGGCAACCAGGCCAAAACCGTTGCCAGCGTGGCGAATGACGTAAATCCCGTCATGGAATGCCACAAGATGATCGCCAGTCCCAAGGCCATTCAAGCCTGCGCCGCGAACCCCGCCGGCATGTCGGGATGCTGCAAGACTGCCATGGCCGACTACACGGCGCGTTAATCATCAACCGGGTTGTCCCGGCCTGAAAAAACCGTAAACTACGGGCGGCGGACAAAACCCCGCCGCCCCTGAACCGATGAACAAAGAAAATATCAATCCTGACTCAGGCTGCGCCGGAGGCTTCGCCGAAGCGAGCGATGCCAGGCTCGGCGCGCTGCTGCGCGAGTCGCGGGTCTCACCCGCGCTGCCGCCGCGTTTCCAGGAAGGTGTCTGGCGGCGCATCGAAGAAGCCGCGGCCCCGGTCAAAGTCACCGGCGGCATCACCTGGCTGGATGCGCTGGCAACACTGGTGCTGCGTCCGCGACTGGCGATGGCCACCGCCGCCGTGCTGATGGTGGCGGGCGCGCTGCTGGGCGTGCGCGAAGGCAATCAAATAGCGAAACAGGACGCCCAAGCGCGTTATCTCGCGGTGGTTGCTCCCAATTCACTGCGTTGATGGCATGAACCGTTCGCTCGTCATTCTGCTGGGCGCGCTGGTTCTGGGCGCCGCGCTGTTCGGCGGTTCCTATTTCGCCGGCCAGCGCGCGTGCCGGATGACGCGTTCGGCGGACGACTTGAGCTGGCTGCGGGACGAATTTCATTTGAGCGACGCCGAGATGGCGCGCATCCAGAAACTACACGAAGGCTATCTGCCGAAATGCGCCGAGATGTGCGCCAAAATCGCCGCCAAAAAATCGGAACTTGAAATGGCGTTGAACGGCACAACCAACGTCAATCCGGTCGCCCAACAAAAGCTGGCCGAGCTCGCCGCGTTGCGCGCCCAGTGCCAGGCGCAGATGCTGCAGCACTTCATTGAAGTCAGCCAGACCATGCCGCCGGAGCCGGGACGCCGTTACCTCGCCGAGATGCAGCGCCTCACCCTCGGTTTTCACGAACAGACCGAACAATCCATGTCCGAGTCCGCTGGCCATGAGCATCACCACTGACGCCCAGCCTTCGCCGAAGGCTTCCGCCTCCGTTTCACTCCGGCGCGACGAGTCGGCGCGGCAAGCCGACGCCCGGGACCGGGCGGACATGGAGCAATTGATCGCCGGCCGCGACGCGGCGCTCAACGATTTGATGGAACGTCACGCGACACCGTTGTTCCATTTTCTCTGCCGCATGGTCGGTAACGAGGACGATGCGAATGATCTGGCGCAGGAGACGTTTGTCCGGGTCTTCCGCGCCCGCGCGAGTTTCCGGACCAGCGAAAGATTTTCCACCTGGCTCTTCACCATCGCCGCCAACCTCGCGCGGAATCATTTTCGCTGGCGGGCGCGGCATCCGAATGTTTCGCTCGACACTGAAACCGGCGAAAAGGAACAAACCCTTGGCAGCACACTTCCGGCGAACGAACAGGCGCCGAACGAACAGGCGCTCACCGCCGAACGCGCCCGCGCCGTGCGCGCCGCCGTCGGCAAACTGCCGGAAGATTTGCGCGAAGCGATTGTGTTGTGCGAATGGGAGGAATACAGCGTGGCCGAAGCGGCGGCGATTTTGGAGACGACGCCGAAGGCCGTGGAATCGCGGTTGTATCGCGCCCGGCAAATCCTGCGCGAACGGTTAAAGCAATGGCTGTGATTGGAGCGCCGGTCTCCGCCCGGCAGGTTTGGGTGTATTGCCTGGTTCGCGCCGGGTCGGAGACCGGCGCTCCACTCATTTTGGTTCCAACGGCGGAAACAGAAAGGTCAATGCGCGCCAGGAGCGTAGCCGCCAGTAAAACTCATTATGCTGGCTCGTTTGCGCCTCGGCCCACTTATCGCGGCGCAGGCCGGACTTTTCCAGCTCCGCCGGCGTCAGCGGTTTCCCGTCCACGAACCATTGCAAGTCATTCGTCCAACCGATGCGACGGAATTCGGCGGCGACCTGTTTGGTCAGCGAGCAACCATCGTCACCGCCCATGAAGTCCACAACTCCGGAATCAAGATAGACGCGGAACGGTTTGGGTCGTCCGTGAAAACTCTTCAGCACCTCGTTCAAAAAATTCGTCTGCTCCACCTGAAAGGCACCGGACAGGCTGGCTGCGCCGCCAAAAATTTCCGGGTGATCCCACGCCAGCACCAGGCTGCAAAGGCCGCCCAGCGAGGACCCCATCACGGCGGTGTGTACCGCCCCGGGCAACGTGCGATACTCGCGATCCATTTGCGGTTTCAGTTCCGTGATGAGAAATGCCTCGTAATTCTCAAAGGCCGTATTCGTTGCCGGTCCACCGGGGGCGTGATGGCGGCCGCCGTATTCCTCGAGGCGCGCGAAACTGTTGTCCACCGCGACCATGATGATCTCCTGCATTTTCCCGGCGCGGCACAGCGCGTCCACGGTTCGGTCCAGTTCCCAACTGCCCCAACCGAACGCGCCATTCGTCCCGGCGGAACTGAAGACGTTCTGGCCGTCATGCAAATACAACACCGGATAATGGCGCTGCGGCTGCGTTGGGTAGGAGGGCGGGAGATAAACGTGGACACCCCGGTTCCAGCCAAAAAAATGCGATGGCAGGTTCGTGTCCAGCAAGGAACCGTTTTGGCCAAAAGCCCTCGGCAAGGTCACCAGCGACAGAAGCAATACAAACAGTCGGTTCATTTTGGCTTCAACTGCGGGAACAGGATGACGTCACGACGTTCCCGGTCAACGGCCCGCGCCCAATTGTCGCCTCAATCCGATTTTGCAATGCCTTTGAAAGTTCGGCCAGTTTGTCGGTTTCCCAAACGATGAAATTGTATTGCCGTGTGTCGAAATGGGTTTTCTCCAATTCATCTTGGCGGCAGAGCCAAATTACCGGCAGTCCAAGTCCGGTCGCAAATCCGGTTTCAAAATAAACTCCGCCGCGATGACCGGTAAAATCGGCGACAAGAAATTTGCTGCGGCGAATGCCAGCGACAATTTCGTCATCAATCTTGTTGTTGTGCTCCTTTCGGTCAATTCGGAGTGGTTCGTAACCCGAACTTCGGATTTCGGCTTCAATAGCTGTCCAAGCCGGATCAGCGGATTTATCAAACCACATCGCAATGAAACCTACCAGACTCTGAACATTGGTTTGTTGCAGAGAGTGAATGTAAGACCAACCGTTTGGTGTGATTCGATAACAGCAACCATCGCGGAATTCAACAAAACCCCTTTCTCTTTCGAGATACTCATCCAACACGTAAATAAATTCCTGATAATCTTGAGTCCAGCTAAAGGCCAGAAACTCCGGTTTTATGAGAGTTTGACGTCTGACGAGACCAGAAAGACGTTCCGGCACGTGGTGAGGGTAATCGTCGAAAACAAGCCTAACATATTCTCCGGCCTTTGGGCGTAATTTCGTGAGCCAAAACAATAATTTCTCTCCCTTTTCTCCTACTGATGGAGTTCGCAGGGAGGCAAGGCCAGTCATGTCATGAACGGATATTTTGCAACCTTGGTTTTCGCGTATCCAACCTGAAAGATTGGCGATTTGAACTGCATTAAAATATTCATGTGGGAACCGAGTCTGCCATCCGATAGAAAATTCTCCACACCTCGGACAAACAACTTTGTGAGAACCGCCATCGCCGCTCAAAAACTTCGCAGGCCCTTTGCAGACTGGGCAGTTTTTCAATTCATCGGAGTTTGCCACAGTCGAGCAACAATTATTTCGGTTTCAACTGCGGGAACAGGATGACGTCGCGGATGCTTTCCTGGCCGAGCAGCATCATGCACAGGGTGTCAATGCCCATGGCGGAAATTTCAAACCAGTCCGCGCTGGCTTTCTCACGCACGAAATCTTTGTATTTCACGCGCCGCCACGGTAAGGTGAATTTAATGGTTTAGCAAATCAAAGCGTTAGAACGACAAAAAACTTCCGTTCAAAGTTGAGTTTTCAAGATAAGTTTGCGATTCTCTTTTTTAATATGTTTTGGTGTGACCAGTTGCTTGAAAAGATTGAAGGGCCGCAAATAATCAATGATTCAAAGACGCCTTCGGGTCGCGCTCATGTGGGCGCGTTGCGTGGGCCGTTGATTCACGATGCTATTTATCGGACGCTCAAAGCCAAAGGTGTGCCCGTGCGATATATGTTCGGCGTGGATGATTACGACCCGGTGGACGAAATTCCTTACGGACAAGCAGAGCACTTTGAAAAATATCTCGGCGCACCGCTTTGCAACACACCGCCACCGCCCGGCTCGACAGCCACCGACATGGCCGAGCATTTTATTTCGGAATACTTCAGCGTGTTCGGTGAGTTGGGCATCCGTCCAGAGTTCTATCGGTTGCGCGATGTTTACCGTTCGGGCAAGTTCAATGAGGCGATTGACGCTATTCTGCGCAACTCTGATGTCGTCCGCCGTATTTACAAAGAGGTTAGCGGCGCGGTGCGACCGGAGACTTGGCATCCATTCCAAGTCATTTGCGAAAACTGCGGGCGTATCGGCACGACGGTTGTCTCGGCTTACGACGGCAAGGAAGTTGCTTACGAATGCAAACCCGATCTCGTGAAGTGGGCGCGCGGCTGTGGTCACAAGGGAAAGATGTCTCCGTTCGATGGCAACGGGAAACTTCCATGGAAACTTGAATGGTGTGCGAAATGGAAAACTTTTCCCGTTACTATCGAAGGCGGAGGGCCCGACCACAGCAGTAAAGGCGGAGCGCGGGACGTTGCCGCAGCCTGTATGCGTGCTATCTTCGGTCAAGCACCGCCGCTGAACTGCCCCTACGAATTCTTCCTCGTCGGTGGTGCTAAAATGAGTTCCAGCAAAGGAATTGGGGTTTCTGCCCGTGACATGGCGGATTTTCTGCCGCCGGAGATTCTTCGTTTCCTGCTCATTCGCCCGTTTCCGCGCCAAACGGTCAACTTCGAACCATCCGAGGTTTATAGCATCAAACTTTTCAACGAGTTTGACCGTTATCATCACAAGTATCACCACGATCCGAAAGTGATTGCAGACGACAAGCGCATCTACGAACTCTCGCAAGTTGATCCCGAACCCGATCATTGGCTGGCAGATTTCCAACTCGTTATCGCGCTCACGCAGATGCCGCATCTCGACACCGTCAAGGAACTTGAAAAACGTAAAGGTTCGCCCTTCACCGAACTTGAGCGCAAACACCTTGAACTCCGCATCCGCGCCGCTCGTTATTGGGTCGAGCATTACGCGACCGAGGAGGAAAAGACCCGTTTGCAGGAAACTCTGCCTGCGCGGGCGCAGGAACTTACCGTTACGCAACGCGCCTTTCTTCACACACTCGCGGCGCTGCTGCCGCAGTCGAAGTGGGAGGGTGACGCGCTCCAAGTAACCGTCTTCAACGCTACGCGCCTCACGCCCATTGACCAGCCGGGCGCGTTCAAGGCCATCTACCGTGTCTTGCTTGATCGCGACAACGGCCCAAAGGCCGGCAACTTCCTGTCGTTCCTGGATCGTGACTTTGTTGTACGCCGCTTTTCGGAATTACCCGTGGATAAATTCAAGTTCTGGGAAGAAACCGGCATGAAGGATGAAGCCTTTGAGCAATGGTTGGCGAAGGAAAAGCCTCATATCACTGCATTGTCCGCGAAACTCGACTTTATCTCCATTGGCCGCGACTTGCCGCCAAATCCACTCGGCCAGCGTCGCGAACACGGCATGGGCGTCATTGAATTCCTTGCCACAATGACGGATGGCAAAACTCACTGTAGGCGGGTGCTTTTCGAGCGGTTCAAAAGCTTGGATACTCCCGTCGAGAAGGAATTCGAGTATTTCGATGTCTACGCTCGCCAGTGGATTGGCGAACTGGAAAATCAATTCGTCACGAAAATCTGCATTAGAGCATAACGGCTGCAAAGGTGTTATGTCTCATCTCCAGCAGAAAGGATCTTCGCTAGACACAGCATATACAGGATTCTCCCCCCGCAATGTCGCATAGGCGAATGCGCCGCCCCTACAGCCGATGCATTCATCGTTGAATTCGCAGCCCTTACATTTGCCTTGCAGATGCGCTCGTATATCCCGCACAAACTGGAAAAATTCAGACTCGAGAATTTGGGCAATTTGTTGCCGCCGCACATTGAAATACGGGATGTCAATGTCCGCACACGGTCTTAGCTACGCCAGCTTTGCTTGGGTCAACTAGCGCCAAGGCATGCAAGACACGCCCCGTGATGATGAAGGAAATCCGCGATCCCATGTCGTTACACCAAAGGAATCTGTCACCCCTGCGGCTTTCCAGCCACTTCACGCATTTAGACATAATTGGCGTGTTAGAACCAAACTCACTGCTGGAATGGTGCAGACCTATCAATACTTCAGCGGTATGCCATTCGTCTGGTGTGGTTGGGTTGGATGTGAGGTCAGACTTGAAATGGGCGCGGTCGGGGCAGAGCGGCAGCTCTGCCCTACCAGTGTTGGCGCCAAGGTGCGCCCCTTTCACATATGAAACCAGTTGTATGCATTCGGGAACAGCCGCCAGTCAATGAGTATTTCCGAAATCAGCATGAATAAAATCATGCCGATCAACACCAGCGGACGAATCCAATTATTTTTCACGCGGCGCAATGCGCGGTCGAGTCCGTAAAGGTAGAGCAGTGAAAATGGAATCAGCGCACCGAGCATCAACCGGCCGGACGTGAAATACGGGTGCGCGCCCGACGGATAAAAACAGTCGCGGAAATCGTAGAGGATGGACAGAAACCCCAGGAACGCCACGGCCGCAATGAAACTCCAGAAGCCGAACCAGAGCGCCTGCCGCTGCGATGCGATCGCATCCGTGGAACGGAAAAGCAGGGCGATGACCGCCACCCCGACGAAGCCGACGGATGAAATTGCGTAAATCGTGTCCACAACCGGCGACGCCAGCGGCTGGCGATGCCAGAGAAACTCTCCCTGCCAGAACGTTGCCATGAGGCCGGACACAAAGGTCCACAACCCATGCGGCGTGAAAATCGGATGATGCCACCATTCGCTGAACGGTTTGGGCGTCCAGTTGAGAAACTGGATTTTGGCCGCTGTGCCGGTGAAATCGCCGAAGGTGTGCTTGCACCACGCCAGCCAGGCAATCATCGGCAGGCCCGCGCACAACGCCAGTGCCGCCAGCGAAGGGCCGGCGGCGCGCAATTTTCCCGACCTGGCCAGACATCCAATTTTAAACAGCACCACCAAGCCGGACACGGCCAGCAGGGGCAGGTTGCTGATTTTGGTCAGGAACGTCGCCGCGAGCGCCAGACCGGTGAGTGTTCCGAGCCGGACACCCGGAATTTCCGCGCGCAACAATCGCACCAGCAAAATGAACGCCGCGCCAAATGCCAGCGGCGACAGAACGTCGTTTTGAATGGAATAAAAGGCGCTTTGTGGGATGAAGGCCAGCAGTGCCGGAACGCCGAGCCGCAAAAAGCGGTGCCCAGGAAAAACCAGCCGTGCGGCGGCAAAGCCCATCCACACGAGGATGGCGACGATCAGCAGGTTCAGAAAACGGAGCCAATACAGCAAAGGCCCGTCGTGAAATCCGCACCCCTTTCCCAGACGCCACCACAAAGCCGCGAGCGTGTAATATAGCGGCGGCTGTGCCGCTTCATAATTCGTCACTGCCCGCCACACCGCCGTTTTTGCGACCAGGGCCGGGCGGACTTTTTCCAGGGGCTGCGTCCACGGTGGCGGTGGAAATTGTCCACCGGGGTAATTGGCCGGAATTCCCACATACTCCGGCGAGCCGTACAAGGTGGCGTAAGGCACCACCTCGGTGGATACCGGCTCCAACGAGCGCGGGATGTGTCCTTGCGAATACTTGACCGCCAGATCAAGGTGGATTTGCTCGTCCACGTTGCTGAAAAACGGGGCCGCCGCCGAAAATACAAATACGTGAGCCGCGGCAAGCAGGCACAACAGCCAGACGATTCTTCGTTCTTGCGATTCAGAAGAAGTGGCGGGCGGATTGGAATCTGCGGCGTTCACACCATTTTGCGTTGCGCGGTCAAATTAAAGCACGCGCGGCAAATCACAAGCCCATGTCTCAAAGATATTCCCAGCGGTCAAACATCGCCGCCTGTCCGCAAGGTTTGCCATCTTCCGTCAACAAATTCCACACCGTTGCGCGGGTAATGCGAAAGCGCCGGCCGGTTTTAGATTTTGTTCCGCACCCGCATCCTGCCTGAAAACAACATACCGGTTGGTTTCAAACGAACGCGGTGATGAAATGAGGCCCGACTTGCCCGTTTAAGCCGGAACTGTTATAGTTGTTTATGACTGCGCGTTGGAGAATCAGGAAGTTCATACTGCCATACGCCGCGGTTCTTCTCCTTGCCGACTCCGCCTGTAAGAGTCTCGCGGCGCCCACAATCATCATCACGAACCTTCCCACATATGGTTCAACCGACAATCTCGCCGGAGTGGTGTTGGGTGTGGATCCTGCCGCCTTTCGGGTGGCCGTGTTCATTAATGTCCCGCCTTATGGTTGGTATTCCAAGCCCACTTGTGCCCAAGCGCTCACAGTGATCCAACCTGACGGGAGTTGGTCCGCTGACATCACCACCGGCGGGGCCGATACCAACGCCACCCGGATTGCGGCCCTGCTGGTCAGCACCAACTACAACCAACCTTGCGTGCTGGGTGAGCCGTTTCTGCCAACCAACGTTTTTTCCGGGGCGATTGCCGGCGCCGTTGTCACGCGCGAATATCCGGGCGTTCGTTGGATTGATTTTTCGGGCTACGACTGGTGGGTGAAGACGAGTTCCGGCACCAATCAGCTTGGCCCGGGGCCGAATTATTTTTCTGACAGCACCAACAACGTCTGGACTGATGCACAAGGCTGGCTGCACCTGCGCATCACCAACCGGTCCAATCAATGGCAATGCGCTGAAATTGTTTCCGCGCGGACGTTTGGCTACGGCAGCTATCGGTTCGAACTTGGTTCGCGCGTGGACAACCTGGATACAAACATCGTCCTTGGCCTGTTTACCTGGAGTGACGACCCGGCCTACACTTACCGGGAAATGGATGTTGAATGCTCGCGCGGTTTTGCCGCGGACACCAACAATGCGCAATTTACGGTTCAGCCGTATAATCTCAGCGGCCATTACGCGCGCTACTGCGTGCCGGCCGGACTGGTTGATTCGACGCATCTGTTCACCTGGCAGAGCAACCTGGTGACTTTTCTGAGTCAGAGCGGCAGTTATTTGCCAAATCCAAACCCGACAAACGTGATCAGCACCTGGGTGTTTGCCAACGCGTCCGCTGTGCCGCAAACCGGCGATGAAAACGTGCGTATTAATCTTTGGCTGCTTTTCGGTTACCCGCCGACGGATGGCAAAGAGGTGGAATTGGTCATCAAAAGTTTTCAGTATGTGCCGCTCGGTTCGCCGCAGCCGGCGTTGCTTACCAACCTCAGTGTACCCCCGAACGGGCCGGTCCAATTCACCATCAACGGCGAACCGGATCGCCGTTACCAAATACGGGCGTCCGCAAATTTGCTCGATTGGCAGGACCTCACGACTGTTCTGGCGACCAACAATCTCGTGCCATTTCAAGACGATAATCTGGCGGGTTTTAACCAGCGGTTCTATCAGGCTGTGACGCTGCCTTGAAGAAGTCAGAAGCCCTCCAGAGGATTTGCCCCGCTCGAAGAAAAAAAATACCGACGATTCACAAAGGCATTTTTCGTTTTGCCGCACAGAAACACCGCAATGCATAGTCCAAGGCCGGTCGGCTCTTCTTAAACAGCTTACAGGGCAAGGCGCAGCGTTTCGGTCAATTCCTCCGGCGTAAGCACAATCGGATTTGCCTTCATGCTGCTCGCGTTCGCCGCTTTGACGGCCAAATCAGCGATGTGCGTTTGTTGAATTCCAAAACTGCCGAGGCGCGGAACTTTCAAATCGGTGACGAGTGCGCGAACCCATTTCACGCCGTCGTCGGCTTTGGCTTTCGAATCGCCGGTGAGCCACCACGCCGCCTCTTCGTAACGATACAACGCGGCACTGTGCGGATCACGCCGGCGCAGCGCGCGGAGATTCATCGCCATCACGTGCGGCAGCAACGCGGCACAAATCGCGCCGTGCGGTGCGGAAAAACTGCCGCCAATCGGCCCGGCGAAACCATGCACCGCGCCCAGCCCTGCGTTGGCCAGAGCCAGTCCGCCGAACAAACTTGCCACCGCCATGTCTTCGCGCGCCGGTTTGTCCTGCCCTTTGCTGAACGCCACGCGCAATGACCGCGCCGCACGGCGAAGCCCCTCGACGCATAGTCCGTCGGTCATCGGGTTTGCGCGATTGCAGACGAACGGCTCAATGAGTTGCGTCAGCGCATCGAGACCGGTGCTGGCGGTGAGCGCGGGCGACAAATCGTAGGTCAATTCAGGGTCAACCACTGCCACCCGGGCGAGCATCAACGGACTGCGCAGGCTGACTTTCAGGCGATGTTCCGGCGACGCCAGCACCGCGTTGCGCGTCACTTCCGCGCCCGTGCCCGCCGTTGTCGGAATCGCGATGAACGGCGCGGACGGTTTGGCCAGCGGCTGGCCGCCCCCGATGATTTCGACGTAATCCAGCAGTTCTCCGTCATTCGTCAGCATCGCAGCGATGGCCTTGGCCGCGTCAATCGCGCTGCCGCCGCCAAAACCAATCACCAGTTCGCAACGCCCGGCCTTCGCCAGCTTCGCTCCCTGCTCCACCGTTTTTAATTCCGGCTCGCCAGTGACGGAAAAAGTCACCGCGCTCACGCCTGCGGATCGCAAGCTGGCCAGCACTCGTTCCGCGCGACTGGAATCACGTCCGGTCACGACCAGTGCACGGCGGCCAAATTCCCCGGCGATGGCGCCGGCATTATTGACCGCGCCCGCACCGAAAACGATGCGCGTGGCCGTTGCAAATTCAAAACGCATAATAATTTCCGCTGGCAGGGACGCGCTGTCCACCCTCCGCAGTGGCTCTGCTACGGAGGACGGGCCGCGCGTCCTGGTCCCGCAAAGCGGGATCGGCCCTACCATTTTTCGTCATCCGGGAAAATGTTGTTGAACTTCACGCTGAAGCGCGGTTCGGCCATCATCGGCGCGACCGCGTCCCGCCAGACCGGGTAATGCCTTGTTTCCTTGTGCGCGGCGGCGGCGTTCGCATCCCGATAAACTTCCACCAACACAAAGCGCGTCGGGTCATCCTGCTGCTGGACGACGTCAAAGCGCACGACGCCCGGCTCTTTCCGGCTTTCCCGCGCATTGGCGAGCGTCGCCTGTTTGAAGGCTTCCGCGCACTCCGGTTTGACGTGAACATGGACATGAACAACGAGCATGACGCGACGAATATGCGAAAGCGGGGAAAAGCTCAAGCCCCGGGACGGGAAAAATCAAAGCCCCGGCCTGTCGTGACCCTTTTTTTACTCGTCCCTCTGCGCGGATTTCCTTAATCATGTGTTCAACCCCATGAGTCGAAGATCGAAGAAGAGAGCCAGGCCGGAAAAAGTCCCTGCCATGTCTTCGGGCACACCCGTTTCGCCAACCGGTGAAATGCACGGATTGGCAGATTCCCGCTCGCTGGAATCCGAAAGCCGTCCGGCTGGTTTGAACGACCGCTGGACGATTCCCGGGGTCTGCATTTTTCTGGCGGCGATTATCTGGGTGGTCTTCGGCCAAACACTGGGGCACGAGTTTGTCAACTACGACGACGACCTTTACGTGTATGAAAATCCTGCGGTCACCCGAGGTCTGACGCTCCAGGGGATTATCTGGGCGTTTACTCATGTCCACTGCTCCAACTGGCACCCGCTGACCTGGGTTTCCCATATGCTGGACTGCCAGTTTTATGGATTGAGTCCCGGCGGCCATCATCTCACCAATATTCTCTTCCACACGGCAACGGCGATCCTACTCTTCCTGATTCTGCGGCAGATGACCGGCGCGTTATGGCGCAGTGCGTTTGTGGCGGCGGTGTTTGCGATCCATCCGTTGCGGGTGGAATCGGTGGCGTGGGTGGCGGAACGCAAGGATGTCCTCAGCGGACTGTTCTTTATGCTGACCATCGGGGCTTATGCGCGGTATGCCCAAAGACGGTCGAGAGTCGAGCCGTCTTCGCTTCGCTCCGCCGCGTCGGGGAGTCGAGAGCCGAGAGCACAATCAGTTTCAGCCCTCGACCCTCGACTCCCGGCCCTTGACTATTGTCTGGTGCTGTTATTCTTCGCGTTGGGTCTGATGTGCAAGCCGATGCTGGTGACGTTGCCGCTGGTGCTGCTGCTGCTGGACTACTGGCCGCTGGTACGAGTGGCGGGTGGCGGGTGGCGGGTGACGCGTTTTGGCGTACAAGTCCCTCAACTCTCAACTCTCAACCATTTACTCTATGAAAAGCTGCCCTTGCTCGGACTGGCAGTCGCATCGTGTGCGGTCACAATTTTTGCCCAGACGAAGTCCATCCTGCCGTTCGAGAACATGTCCCTTTCCTTGCGCATGGGTAATGCCTCGATCTCCTGTGTGGCCTATTTGGGCCAGATGTTCTGGCCGTTGGGTCTGGCGGTTTTATACCCGTTTACGGCCGGGGGTGTTGGGGTTTCAGAAGTGGTGCTGTCATTGGTTCTGTTGGCCGGCATTTCCACGGGCGTTTTTATCCTGCGTCGTCGCCGCCCCTATTTTTTGACCGGCTGGTTGTGGTATCTCATCATGCTGGCGCCGGTGATCGGGATTGTTCAGGTGGGCGCTCAGGCGCGGGCGGATCGTTACACCTATCTGCCGCAGATCGGCTTGTATCTGTTGCTGACCTGGGCGGCGGCTGATCTGTGCGCTGGCTGGCGTCACCGCCGCGTGGTGCTGGGCGGCGGTTCCACGATCATCCTCATGGCTTTGATTTTCTGCGCGCGCGCACAGACTGTTTATTGGCGGAATAGTGAATCGCTGTGGACTCACACGCTGGCCTGCACATCTGACAACTTCATTGGCCACAACAACCTCGGCACCGCGCTGCTCAAAACGGGCAATGCGGACGAAGCGATGGTTCATTACCAAATGGCGCTGGAAATCAAACCCGACTTCGCGGAAGCCCACAACAACCTTGGCAACTTTCTGTTCCAAAAGGGCAGTGTGGACGAAGCGATGGTTCATTACCAAATGGCGCTGGAAATCAAACCCGACTACGCGGAAGCCCACTACAACCTCGGCTATGCGCTGCTCAAAATGGGCAATGTGGACGAAGCGATCGCCCATTTCCAAAAGGCCCTGCAAATCAAGCCCGACTATGCGGAAGCCCACAACAACCTCGGCTACGCTCTTATCCAAAAGGGAAGCGTGGACGAAGCGATCCCCCATTTCCAAAAGGCCCTGCAAATCAAGCCCGACTACGCGGACGCCCATAACAACCTCGGCAACATTCTGCTCGAAAAGGGAAGCGTGGACGAAGCGATCATCCATTTCCAAAAGGCTTTGCAAATCAAACCCGATGACGCGGATGCCCACAACAACCTCGGCACTGCTCTTCTCCAAAAGGGCAAAGTGGACGAAGCGATCACCCATTACCAAAAGGCTCTGCAAATCAATCCCGACTTTGTGGAAGCCCACAAGAACCTCAGCAACGCTCTGCTCCAAAAAGGGAAGCGTGGACGAAGCGATCCCCCATTTCCAAAAAGCCCTGCAAATTAAACCTGATAACGCGGAAGCCTGCTACAACCTTGGCAACGCTCTGCTCCAAAAAGGAAGTGTGGACGAAGCGATTGTCCATTATCAAAAGGCGCGGCAAATCAAACCCAACTATCTGGAAGTCCAAAACAACCTGGCCTGGGTGTTGGCGATTGCTCCATAGGCGTCACTGCGCAACGGTCACCAGGTCGTGGAACTGGGCCAACAGGCAAATCAGCTTGCCGGTGGAGAGAACCCGATCATTCTCCGCACGCTCGCCGCCGCCTACGCCGAGGCCGGGCGATTCCCCGAAGCGGTGGAAACCGCGCAGCGCGCTCTGCAACTGGCCGAGACACAGTCCAACACCGCGCTGGCCAATGCCATTCGATCACAGATGAAGTTCTATCAAGCAGGCAGTCCTTTCCATTTACGCTGAAGCGCGGCCCGGCCATCATCGGCGCGACCGCATCCCGCCAGACCGGGTAATGCTTCGTTTCCTTGTGCGCGGCGGCGGCATTCGCATCCCGATAAACTTCCACCAACACAAACCGCGTCGGGTCGTCCTGCTGTTGGACGACGTCGAAGCGCGCCACGCCCGGCTCTTTCAAACTCACACGGGCGTTGGCGAGCGTCGCCTGTTTAAAAGCCTTAACGCACTCCAGCTTGACATGAACATGGACATGAACAACGAGCATGACGCGACGAATATGCGAAAGCGGGGAAAAGCTCAAGCACAGGGACGGGAAAAATCAAAGCCCCGGCCCGCAGTGACCCTTTTTTACTCGTCACACTGCGCGGGTTTCCTTAATCATGTGTTCAACCCCATGAGTCGAAGACCGACGAAGAACGCCAGGCTGGGAAAAGCCGCTGCCATGCCTTCGGGCACACCTGTAGCAGAAAATTCTCCCGCGCTGGAATCCGGAAGGCGGCCGGCCGGGTTGAATGACCGCTGGACGGTTTCCGGGGTCTGCCTTTTCCTGGTGGCGATAACGTTTGCCGTTTTTGGGCAGACGCTGTATCACGAGTTTGTCTACGACGACAACGATTATGTATACGAAAACCCGGAAGTCGCCCGGGGACTGACGTTCAAAGGGATCGTCTGGGCGTTCAGCCACGTCCATTCCTCCAACTGGCACCCGCTGACATGGATTTCCCATATGCTGGACTGCCAATTATACGGATTGAGCCCCGGCGGCCATCATCTGACCAATATCCTGCTTCACACGGCGGCGGTGATCCTGCTTTTCCTGGTGCTGCGGCGGATGACCGGCGCGCTTTGGCGCAGCGCGTTTGTGGCGGCGGTGTTTGCGATTCATCCACTGCGGGTGGAATCGGTGGCGTGGGTGGCGGAACGCAAGGACGTGCTCAGCGGTGTGTTCTTCATGCTGACCATCGGGGCGCATGTCGGCTATGTGAGCCACCCGCGGTCGCTGGTCCGCTATGGACTCGTGATGCTCCTGTTTGCCTTGGGCCTGATGTGCAAGCCGATGCTGGTGACGCTGCCTTTTGTGCTGTTGCTGCTGGACTACTGGCCGCTGGTACGAGTGGCGGGTGGCGGGTGGCGGGTGACGCGTTTTGGCGTACAAGTCCCTCAACTCTCAACTCTCAACCATTTACTCTATGAAAAGCTGCCCTTGTTCGGATTGGCCGTCGCGTCGGGTATGGTCACGATTTTTGCCCAGACAAAAGCCATCCAGTCGTTCGAGCAGATTTCCCTTCCCTTGCGCGTGGGCAATGCATTGATCTCTTATGTGGCCTATTTGGGCCAGATGTTCTGGCCGTCGGGTCTGGCGGTTTTATACCCGTTTGCGGCCATGGACGTTGGGGTTTCAGGAGTGGTGCTATCACTGGTTCTGTTGGCCGGCATTTCCGCGGGCGCTTTTGTCCTGCGCCATCGTCGCTATTTTTTGACCGGCTGGTTGTGGTATCTCATCATGCTGGCGCCGGTGATCGGGATTCTACAAGTCGGATCGCAGGCGCGGGCGGATCGTTACACTTATCTGCCACAGATCGGCTTGTATGTGCTGCTGACCTGGGCGGTGGCGGATTTGTGTGCCGGCTGGCGTCACCGCCGTGTGGTGCTGGGCGGCTGCGCCACGATCCTCCTCGTTGCTTTGATTTTCTGTGCGCGCGTGCAGACTGCTTATTGGCGGAATAGTGAATCGCTTTGGACTCACACCCTCGCCTGCACGTCTGACAACGCCATTGCCCACAACAACCTCGGCGTGACTCTGCTCCAAAAAGGGAAAGTGGACGAAGCGATTGTTCATTACCAAAAGGCGCTGCAAATCAATCCCGACCACGTGGAAGCCCACATCGACTTCGGCAATGCTCTGATTAAAAAGGGCAGCGTGGACGAAGCGATGGTTCATTACCAAAAGGCGCTGCAAATTAATCCCGACAGCGCGAAAGCCCACGACAACCTCGGCAACGCTCTGTTTAAAAAGGGCAACGTGGACGAAGCGATTATTCATTACCAAAAGGCGTTGCAAATCAAACCCGGCAGCGCGGAAACCCACTATAATCTCGGTAACGCTCTGCTCCAAAAGGGGAATGTGGACGAAGCGATCGTTCATTACCAAATGGCGCTGCAAATCAAACCCGACAACACAGAAGCCCATAACAGCCTTGGCGGCGCTCTGCTCCAAAAGGGAAAAGTGGACGAAGCGATCCCCCATTTCCAAAAAGCCCTGCAAATTAAACCTGACAACGCGGAAGCCTGCTACAACCTTGGCAGCGCTCTGCTCCAAAAGGGAAAAGTGGACGAAGCGATCCCCCATTTCCAAAGAGCCCTGCAAATTAAACCTGATAACGCGGAAGCCTGCTACAACCTTGGCAACGCTCTGCTCCAAAAGGGAAGAGCGGATGAAGCGATCACCCATTACCAAAAGGCGCTGCAAATCAAACCCAACTATCTGGAAGTCCAAAACAACCTGGCCTGGGTGTTGGCGGTTGCTCCGCAGGCGTTACTGCGCAACGGTCGCCAGGCCGTGGAACTGGCCCTACAGGCAAATCAGCTTGCCGGTGGAGAGAACCCGATCATTCTCCGCACGCTCGCCGCCGCCTACGCCGAGGCCGGGCAATTTCCCGAAGCGGTGGAAACCGCGCAGCGCGCTCTGCAACTGGCCGAGACACAGTCCAACACCGCACTGGCCAATGCCATTCGATCACAGATGAAGTTCTATCAAGCAGGCAGCCCTTTCCATTCACACTGAACATGCGGTAGTCCACCCCCAATCGAGGCCACGCAATTTACATTGAACCCGCGCGATGATCTTTCCACACTGGCCCATCCTATGGGCGCACAATGGAAACAGGCCGGACGCGAAATCAACGCGCAGAAAAAAGGCCAGATGACCGCCAAACTGGTCCGCGAAATCATGGTCGCGGCCAAACTCGGCGGTCCTGACCCCGACCTCAATCCGCGCCTCTTCGCTGCCGTCGAAAAAGCCAGGAAAGCTTCCGTTTACCGGGACACCATCGAACGCGCCATCAGAAAGGGCGCCGGACTCGACACGGAAAAGGTCAATTACGAAACCATCGTCTATGAAGGTTTTGCGCCGCACAAAGTGCCGGTCATCGTTGAGTGTCTCACCGACAGCCGCAACCGCACGGCGCCGGAAATCCGCAATTTGTTCAAGGCCGGCTCGCTCGGCCAGCCCGGCAGTGTGGCGTTTTTCTTCAATCACCTCGGCGTGGTCGAAGCCACCCATCCCGATGCCAATCGCGACGCGGAAGCCGACGCCATCGAAGCCGGCGCGCAGGAAATTGAACCGCTTGAAGCCGACGAAGTCCCCGCCGGACAGAAGGGCGCGCGGTTTCTGACGGAGATCAAGGACCTCGATCACGTTTCCAAGACGTTGAAAGCCGCCGGCTGGAACGTCATCGCCTCGGAAATCCGTTATCTCGCCAAGAATTTTGTCGAAGTCAGCGAGGCTGCGCGCAAGGACGTCACGGATTTCCTGAACGCGCTGGACGACCACGACGACGTGCATCGCGTCTATGCGGCGATGAAATAAATTTTTGAGATTTGCCGCCGGCTTAGAGACTGAAAAACTTCAAGACCTGCAATTCCCCCGGGAAGTGGAGCAGGATTTCATTTCCCTGCACTTGGATTTGCACCGGATGACGGGACTGCGGGTAATCCCACATCGTGTGTCCATCGGACGGACTCAGCCGGCACAAATCAAAATACAAAACCGGATCTTCGCCCGGAGTGATCGTGGGGTTCTCCGCAGCGCGCGCGGCATAAATAAATTTCCCGGAAAGGAAGCATTTGGCCCCGATGCCCTCGTTGCGCCATAGTACCCTGCCGGTTGTGGCATCCACTTTCAGAATCACGGGGTTTACCTTTGAGGATAAATTAAACTGCTGGGAAAATTGAATGGCATCCGGGCTGGCCGTCGTGCTGGTCACGTAAAGGTGTCCCTTGCCGTCCGGTTGCACTTGGGAAATGCCGACGCTGGTGAGCCGCCAATGCACCTGGCCGGTCGCCGCATCGAAACTGGTCAGCATTCCCCGGTCAAAAACATACAGGGTGTTGCCCGATTCAACGCACGGCGGATCGGCTTCCGTGGCGAAATCCTCCGAATAATGAGGCGGGATGGAGTACGTGAGGCTGGCCGTCCAAAGTTTCCTGTTGTTCTTGTCGAAAAACTGAATGGAATTCCCCGCCACCAATACATCCCGGGTTTTGAGCGCGAAAAACGAGGGAGCGCCGATGACTTCGCCTGTCCAATCCGGGGCGGTGCTGGCCGGCCACCGGCGCAAGGTGACCTGGTATCGGCTGGCATCTTCCTCTTCCACGCCGCCGGTCTGTTCCCGGCGCAGGTCGTTGATCATCTGTTCGGATGCTTCCATGCTTTGACCGGCGGTGAGATTGTCTTCGACCGTGGATTTTTTCTGGGCCTTCATCGCCTGATGAGTAATCGTCTTGCGCTCGATTAAATCCACTTTCATCTGCACGACATTGGCTCCGTCAGGCACAAACTGATCGCCCAAGCTCGCCTGTCCCAACGGCCGGGCCTTTGGCTCAAGGGCATTGCCCGACGCCGCGATGATTTGATCGCCGGTGGATGGCGCGACGGCGGGAGGTGTCGGCGGGCTGCCGGACGGCAATGCCGCGGCGCCGCCGGATGCAACCGGCTTGATTTGAATTGCGCCGTCGGGAAACGCGATGCGGGTGATGGTTTCGCGCCCGGATTCATCGGAGGAAATCACCGTCATACCGGTGTCAGTTTGCGCCATGCCGAAGCACGGCGGGTTCAACGGTATTTCCTGTTTGCGGTTGCCGGTGTGCCGATCGTACTGCACGAGGTGGCCCGGAAACAAAATCCAAAGATCATTCACCGTGGCGATGACGTGTGGCTCGGGATAAAGCCTGGCTGGTTCCTCGATCTCGCCCCGGGCGGGATTCAACGGGACCGGCGCGGGGATTCCCGAATTCAAGGTGACCGACCACAGTTGCCTTTGTTCCGCCAAATCGAACAAGGTCATTTGGTTTGCCTTGATTGAAAGCACCTGGTTGGGAACCAGGAATTGATAGAACCGCGCCCGGTCGCCGTGGGGAAGTTTCTCCGAATAAATGACGCGCGGATGCGAGCCGAAAAATGTGTACCAGATCCATGCGCCCATAAGAACGACCACCAGGAAAACGGCGGTCCGCCAGATCAACGCGCCCACCCAGGCAATCCTGGCCTCGATGACCGCCCGTTGCTTTCCATAAACCGGCAAATCCATCCCGGTCTGTTCGGCACGCTTCCGGCAATAGGTCGAACAGACATAACCAAACTGTTCCATGCACTCGCCGCAAATGGGTTTGCCGCAAACACGGCAGGTTTCCGTTGCCGGATTCTTCAGGTGCCGGGGACAAAAGGGCACGGATGCGGCGGCAACCGTCGGCACAGTGGCCGCGGTCGCGGCAAGTTTCTGGCGAATCACCTCGTTGGCAAAGTCGGTCCCGTCCGCGCCGCAACCGGGACAATTGACCCGCACCGGCATCCGGCCGTACACCGGCTCGATGTCAAACGCATAGCGCGTTCCGCACGGGCACTGGACTTTGACTTCCATGACTAGGGTTTCGGGTTCAGTAAAATGACGTTGGTCGCCGGCGGCAGGGAAAATGCCAGCCGGGACGGCGTGTACTGGACGTTGCCGTCGCAAAAAAGAAAATTGCCGCCGAACTTGTTGTGATTGTTGCCCGGCTTTTTGCCGTCGGGGGAAAAAACAATCTGCCCCGGCATTTTGGGCGCGGTGTCCACCTGCGCATCGGAAACGAGCGGCGCCTCCGAACCATCCTGGAGCGTCCGCCCCATGTAACAGGCGTAACTGATTTTTCTGTCCGCAAAGGGCTGGGCATCCGGCAACGGCTTGTCCTTGCCGCCCGGACAAATGAAAAATTCCGACCCGGTCGTGTATTTCGGCACGAGCAGGCTTAACGGCGCCTCGGAAGTTTGCGCGCCGGGAATGGCCGGGAGCGCCCCGTTGTTATCCTGCGAAAAAGTCCTCAGCGCGGCGTAGATGTTTTGCAAATGGCCCTGGCATTCCGTCAGTTTTTTCTCCTGGTAACTTTTTGAGCCGGAACTGAGGAAAAGCGTGAACAGGATGAAAATGATCACGACCACGAGAAACAATTCCAGCAGCGAAAATCCCGCGGCGGAGAATCGTGCAACCGGACTTCTGGTCTGCTTAATCACAATTCGTGTGTAGCAGCGGGCCAACCATGTGGCAACAGTTTCTTTGAAGGCTCGTTCGCAAACAACGGAGCTTGTCTGCTTTCGAGACTTGGGGGCGGATGTTGAACCGGTCAAACAATTGCCCCCGGAAAACTTCATCAGTTACAACCGGCTCTCAGGCGGGAGGCTCACCGCTCGGGTATTTTGATTTCCACGGGTTGAACGTTTTGGCGTGCCGGAAATCCGCGGCGTTGCGTGTGGCGATGGTTGCCCCGTAACGGACTGCCATTGCGTCAAGCAAACTGTCCCAAAGTGGCTGGGGCTGGCGTTTCACTTCCGCCGAATGTTTCAACCGGCCCCACGTCCGGGCGGTTTCCGCGTCCCAATCCATCACCAGCCCCTCAAAATCGCGTAAAAATTCGTCCAGTCGGGAATTGATTTGAACCTTGCGGGCCTCGCTGGGACTGGCTTCCGCGCCTTCCTGGATTTCAGCGATGACCGGTGCGGGCACCAGCCAGTCTGCCGACTCAATCCAGGCGACGACATTCGGATCTGGGTTTGGTTTCCACCATTCGGACAGGACGTTGTTGTCCAGGAGGTATTTCATTCGGGATTATGCACTTCACAAGTCTAAACGACTTGAATCAGAATTATGCACCTCGCAAAAGCCGCATGATTTTCATGGGCTTGGCGAAAATTCGGCGGGTGTTGATGGTGTTTCACAACCAGAGGGCGGGTTGTGAAAAATTTATTTTGCCGGCGGCCATCATCGCTTGTTTCGTTTGTAACTATTTCTTGCAATTGCATTACCAATCTTCTCCCAACTTTCTTTTGCTGCGTTCATTTCCTTTATAGAATCATCTTCAAGCCTTTTTATTGTTTGTTTTATTTCGGCCCGGACTTTCTCTACATAGGCAGCATGATCTTTGAGAATTTTATTTATCGCTTGATTTGCGGTGGCTTGGAGTTTTTGTATGGCCTTGTTCTGTGGTTCAGTTTGCGGAGTCATAATGAATTCTTTTCTTTTTTTGATTTGGACAAAGACAAATCAGACGCTAAAAAACCCACATCGTCAAGCGGCGAAAACAAGCCTTCGTAAAGCGTTCCAATTCAATGAAATAAAAGCGGCTGTAACCACTTGACAAGCGTTGTCCGTTATGCGATATTTGAGGCATGAAAACGAACTTATTGCCGACACCAAAAGAGCTGACGCTTGACCAAATCAATCAGCGGTTTGCCAACGATGAAACCGCCCGCGAATACATTGAATCGGTTTTGTGGCCGCATGGCGCGGTTTGCCCGCACTGCAAAAACGCCGATGCAAAACGCATCTGGAAAATTCAAGCCAATCCCGACAAGAACATCCGCGCCGGACTTCACCGCTGCGCGGAGTGCAACAAAGAATTTACAGTCACGGTCGGAACGATTTTTGAGGACAGCCATATCCCGTTGCGAAAATGGCTGATTGCTTCGTATCTGCTTTGCAGTTCAAAAAAAGGAATTTCATCGCTGCAATTGCAACGCATCTTGGGCTTGGGAAGTTATCGCACGGCGTTGTTTATGACGCATCGCATCCGCCATTCTCTGAAAGACCCAGTGTTCAAAACCAAACTCAAAGGCACGATTGAGGCTGATGAAACGTATATTGGCGGAAAAACACGCGGTCATGGCCGTCACTTCATGGGAAACAAAGTTCCGGTCGTCTCACTGGTCGAGCGCGGCGGGCGTGTCCGCTCACAAGTGATGAAGTATGTCACCGGCAAGAATTTGAAGGCCGTATTGAAAAGCAATGTCGCACCATCGGCAACGATTATGACGGATGAACTTCCGGCTTATCGTAAGGCGGCGAAAGATTTTGCATCGCATCAAGCTGTGAACCATTCGGCGGGTGAATACGTTCGCGGACTGGCACACACACAATCGGTTGATGGATTTTTCTCGCTGCTAAAGCGCGGCGTTGTCGGCACGTTCCATCATATCAGCGAACAGCACTTGCCGTTGTATCTGGCAGAGTTTGACCATCGCCACAACACGCGGTTTTTGACAGACGGTGAACGGACTGTAATTGGATTGCAAAAAGCAAACGGCAAACGGCTTACTTACAAGCAACCGAAGTGAATCAGAAAATCCAGCGGTCATGTTGCCATTGCCAACATTGTTCCGGGAAAATCGAATTTGATTGCGAGGATTTTAAGCAAGGCGAAACGAGGCTTGCGGAATGTCCGCACTGTCATTTAGAAACCAAGCTGTATATTCCAAATTTCCAAATAACAGAATCTTCAATGCCGAAACCCCCAATCAGGTTTTTGGCAAAGGAATTGGTTTCGGCGATTTTTAATGCTACTGGCACGCAAAGATTTGAGCGCGCCATTTTCACCACGATCAGGCTGTTCGCGTTGTTTTGGGCGTCCTTGATGTTGCTGTCATTGGGAATTTTGACTTTGAATTATATTGGCAGCTTCTTCACATCGAAGCCTGCAACTGGTGAAAATTCAAACAGCCCAGTTTCACGAATAATGGCGAGCGAGCAATGGCAGAATTTTGGAATCTATTTAGCGTCCGCTTCCGTCTTGCTAACGATGCTGACTTTTGTTAGCATCGTGCTTGTGCTAATTGCGATTGAACGCAATACCCGGAAAAATGAAAAAGCAGACTGAAAAAAGAGGCGGATTGAAAATAGACATGGACTTTGATGAGTTCATGCACCGGCTTGTGCGGGTCAAACCGCCGAAAAAACCCGCCAAGCGTAAAAAGTAAAACGCGGGCGGAATTGAGCTAAAAATGCTGTTTTTCAGTCAAAACTTGTCAAGTGCATAATCCCGATTTCATTTGTGTGGCAGAAAGTCCACCGGCCCGATGGCGCGCAACGCCGCCGCTGCCGCCTTCCGGTCAATGGCCTGGACACGTTGCAGCTTGTAGCGCGGCTCGCCATGCTCGGTCAAGATGACTTCCTCGCCGTTGTCCGCCGCGCGGACAACCCGCGACGTGTCCCGCCGTAACTCTGTCAATGTTGCTTGCACAAAGATAAAATACACACTTTTCACACTAGCGCAAGGGCATGCTGGATGTTTTCGCGCTGTCCCGGCCGTCAATTCATCGCTGACAATTTGCCGGCCTCGGCTTCCCACTCAGGATTCAATTGCGCCAGTCTTTCCTGCGCGTGCAACAGCTCGCGGTTCACTTGCGCGGCATGGCCCCGGCTTTTCGTAGGTTGCGGGGTTCTCCAACTCCGTGGTGAGTTCGCCCAGGCGCGTTTCAAGTTTAAAGATTTCAGCTTCGAGCCGACTCACAATTTCCTGCTGCGCTTTGCGTCCGCGGGAGCGGGCCTGGCGTCGCTCGGCTTCCAGACGCTTTTGATCCTTCCGGTTCAGCGAAGTTTGCGCGCCTTCGGCGGGCGGAGTTCCACGACGCCCTGAATTATGGGGACTCGTGGAACTCGCCCCTCCGAAATTGGAACCGGAACTCGTCAGCGCGGCGCGGTCGGACTGCGCCTTCGTTTTATCGAGATAATACTGGTAGCCGCCGGGGTAGCGCGTGAGCTGGCCGGCGTTCACGTGCACGACGTGGTTCGCCAGCGCACGAATGAAATACACGTCGTGACTGATGAAGATGAGCGTGCCCTGGAACTGGTCGAGCGCATAGGCGAGCGCGTCAATGCTCGCCAGGTCGAGGTGTGTGGTCGGCTCGTCCATCAGGAGCAGGTTCGGCGGGTCGAGCAGCAGCTTCACGAGCGCGAGGCGGCTCTTTTCACCGCCGCTCAACACGCTGACCTTTTTGAACACGTCATCGCCCTGGAAAAGAAAACAGCCGAGCAGCGTGCGGATGAACTGCTCGGTGACGCGTTGCGGCGTGTTGAGCGCCTCCTCGAACACCGTGTGCGCGGGGTTCAACATCTCGACGCGGTTCTGCGAATAGTAACCGGCCTTTACGTTGTGACCCAGCGTGCGCGTGCCGCTTTGCGGGACGACGACCCCGGCCAGAATTTTCAGGAGTGTGGATTTGCCCGCGCCGTTCGGCCCGACGAGCACGATGCGCTGTCCGCGCTCGGCCTTGAAATCCAGGCCGCGATAAACCCATTGTGGCTGCGACGCCACGTCGCAGAAGCGTGACGGTGACGCCTCGTCACCAGAAAATTGCGACGGGGGCGTCGCAGCCACTCCGTAGCCGAAATGGATGTTTTCGAGCGTGACGGCTTTCTGGCCGCCGCGGTGCGGCTGGGGAAATTTGAAATCAATCTTCCGCTCGTCATTCACCGGCGCTTCCACCTTCTCCATCCGGTCAATCTGCTTCAGCTTGGCCTGGGCCTGGGTCGCCTTGGTGTTCTTGGCACGAAAACGGTTGACGAACTCCATCAGCCGCCCGATTTCGCGTTCCTGATTCTTGAACGCGGCGAGGAGTTGTTCTTCATGGGCTTCGCGCTGTTCGAGGTAATCGTCGTAGTTGCCGCGGTAACGGATGAGCTTGCTCTGGCGGATTTCCACGATGCTGCCGACCAGGCGGTTGAGAAATTCGCGGTCGTGCGAGATGACGACAATCGCGCCGGGATAATTCTGCAAATAATCCTGAAGCCAGAGCAGCGCCTCGAGGTCGAGATGATTCGTCGGTTCGTCGAGCATCAACAGGTCCGGCTCCTGCAC
>Ga0181518_10000705_pt1 | contig 35767 bp, 30 predicted proteins | sample PEATcosm2014_Bin_28_FD_119751 | JGI IMG/M metagenome (GOLD analysis project Ga0181518, IMG submission 119751) | Peatland microbial communities from MTU Mesocosm Facility, Houghton, MI, USA - PEATcosm2014_Bin01_60_metaG | ecosystem: Environmental > Terrestrial > Soil > Wetlands > Peat | place...
AGGACGATCGCCACCTTCCCCTGCTCCGGCACGAACACGTCGTAGAAGTCGCCGCCCGCCGCCGGGCCTTCCGCGGGCCGGTACGCGACCGACACCGCCAGGCCACCGACGCGCGCCGGGACCTCCGGCACCAGCGCCGCCTGCATCGCCCCCACGTCGCGCTGCAGCGTCGCGCGCTGGCGCTCCAGGCGCCCCGCGCGACGCCCCGCCATGCGCGAGCGCACGCCGAACCAGATCGCCAGCGCCAGCAAGGCCAGGATGATCGGCTTGCTCCAGTCCGGCAGCGGCAGTGGGATCCCTTTGCCGATCGCCTCCAGCGGGTTGCCCGAGCCGCCTTCCCCTGCATGCGTCGCATGTGTCGCATGCGTCCCGCGCGCGGCTCCCGCGAGGCTGGCAGGGGGGACCACCGATGCACCGACGCCGGCCGCCGCGATGCCCGTGCTCGCGCCCGTGCCGCGGTGCTGGGAGCGACGCGTCCGCGTCCCTCCCGTAGCCACCGAGCGAGCCCGCCCGTGTGCGACGGGTGTCGATCCGCCGTGATCGGCCGCGCGCGCCGCGTTCGGGGCGCTGCCCGCGACCGACGCCGCCGACGCCAGATCGCCCGAGTGCCCGCCCGTCGACGGAGGCGGCGTCGTCCTCGTCGTCGTCGACGTTCCGGTCCCGCCGCCCGTCGGGCTCGTCGACGTGCCGCCGCCGCTCGTCGTGGAGGTTTCCGTGGGGGTCGTGCTCGTCTGGGTCGGCGTCGAAACCTCTATCTGCGGCGTCGACACCCCGACTTCCGGGGTCGACACCGTCACCGCCGGCGTCGACACCGTCACGCCCGGAAGCGTCACGCCGACGCTCGGCACCGTCACCCCGACGCTCGGCAGCGTGATCCCCACACCGGGAAGCGAGAGACCCGCCCGCGACAGCGCCGGCACCGCCCCGGATGACGTGTCGCTTGCCTGCGCGCCCGCCGATCCCCCCGCGAGCATCCCCGCGCCGGCGCCCGCCAGCGCCGCCACCAGCGCGATCCCCGCGTGCGCCCACCAGCGACGCGCCATCGTCAGACCCCCAGCTCCACCGCGGGCCGCGACGCGCATGCCAGCGTCGACAGACGCACCGTCGTGCTCCCCGGCGCCGCGCACAGCTGCACCGCGTCCATCAGCCGGGTCATCAGCGCGAACCCGCGCCCGCGCTCCGAGCTCGTCACGCGATCGAACGTCGACGCCGCGAACGTCCCGCAGTCGCGCACCGCGAACGTCAGCCGCTCGGCGTCCGCGCGAACGCTCAGGTGGATGTCTCCGTGCTCGTCCGGCCTGCCGTGCCTGATCGCGTTCGTCACCGCCTCGTTGACCGCGAACGCGAACTCGTAGCAGCGGTCGTCGTCGAGGCCGAACGCCGCCGCCGCCCCGCGCGCGTACTCGCGCGCCGCCGCCAGCTCCGACGCCCGCGCCGGCAGGCGCAGCTCGCTCGCAATCCCGCCCGTCACCGCTCGCTCGCCCGCCATGCCGATGTCAACCAGCCGCCGCCAGCGCCGAGATCGCCTCGTCGCGCGAGTCGTAGACGTCGATCAGGCTGTCAATCCCCGCGATCTCCAGGATCCGCAGCACGCGCCTGTTCTCATCGCCGCACACGAGCGCCAGCGACCCGCCGTCCAGCTCGCGAACCCGCATCTCGGCTCCCATCAGCACGCCGATCGCCGTCGAGTCGATGAACGTGACCGTCGACAGGTCCAGCAGCAGCCTGCGCCTGCCCGCGTCGACGTGTGCGGCGAGCCGCTCCCTCAGCTGCGGGCTCACCGCGAAGTCGATCTCGCCGCCCGCTGCCACGATCGCGACATCCACACCGTCGCCCGCCGGCTCGTCACCGATGTAGAAAAAGCCCATGTGCTCCTCCAAAGCCGAGTGACCACGCTTCCCCGCACCCGCATCTTCGCTCATGTGGACTACCTCCTGTAGCGCCCGGCCGTGAATCACGGTAGTGGAGCGCGTCACCGCGCCCCACCACCGTCACAAGCGACTGGACATTCGTTCTACCCGCTATCGAGTCGCGCATCACGTCACCCGAACGCGACCGTCGTCGCCGTCGAGGATCGCGACCCGCTCACCGGCGCGAAGGACACCTCCAGCTTCACATCCAGGCGCCGATGGCGCTTGCGCAGCGACGCCGCGCCGGCCTTCGTCAGGACCGCTCGAACGGTCACGCGCTCCACCCTGTCAGCCTGCTCGCGCACCGAGCGCACGCCCTTGCCGGAGAGGACGAGCGTCCCCGCCGCCGGGACATCGAGGACGATGCTCGCCACGTCGCCCTTCACCCTGCGACTGAGGATCCTGATCTTCGTCAGCGCTCCTTTCGCGGTCGAGCCCGACCCGCTCGTGCCCGGCGAGGACATGCCGTCGACCACGACCGTCAGGCTGCCCGGCGTCCCCGCGGAGCCGCCGTCCGAGCCCCCCGACCCGCCCGAGCCACCGGATCCGCCCGACCCGCCCGAGCCCGACCCGGATCCACCCGACCCGCCACCGCCGCCTTCCGGTGTTTTTTCCTGGTTCGAGCCCAGCAGGCCGAGATCGAGCCCTTCGAGCGCGTCGAGCGCGCCCAGGGTCTTGCCGTCGGTGAGCGGAGCCGTCAGCGCCATCGCGGTAGAGGGCAGCTGCGAGCTGGTCGTGTTCAGGTCTTTGGCCAGGCCTTCCGAGTCGGTCCCGAGCTGTCCCGCGAGTTCTTCGACGGTGCCCGTCGCGAACGGTTCGCCGCTGAGCGTCGAGCCCAGCAGCGCCTGCAGCTTGCTCGGATCGACAGCCGCGAGCACCTGTTCGAGCAGCTGTTTCGGTTCGCCCGAGGAGGCCAGCAGCCCACCCAGCGCCTGGCGTGCGCTCGCCGAGCCGAGGACTTCGCTGAGCACACCCGACAGCGTTTCTCCTTTGAGCAGCAAAGGCAGTTCCAGGTTGGTCAGTTCCGAGAGCGACAGCAGTTTCTTCAGCTGCGCTTCCAGGCTCGAGGCCAGTTCCGGCGAGCTGAGCAGCTGCCCCAGCGTGTCGCCTTTGCCTTCCAGCCCTTCGATCGTCTTTGCGAGCGCCGCGCGCAGGGAGCTCGCCGGCAGCGCACCGAAGCCCGGCAGCCGCGAGAGGACTTCGCTCAGCTGCGTCGCCGAGAGGTCTTTCAGCGGAACGCCCGACAGCACTTCTTCCACTTCGCTCGAGGACAGCGCCGACACGGACACCGGCGGCGTGATCGCCGGGGCGACGCCGGCGGCGCCGGCCACGGGGGCGACGGTCAGACCCGCGCCGAGCGCCGCGAGCACGGCCGTCGCGATCATCGCGAGCGCCTTTCTCGTTCGCGCCGAAACGTCGCCCGACTGACATCCACACGACATACGCATAGGACACCTCCTGCTAGAAGCCTTCAGATGGACGCAACATCGTTGACTTCTCCCCCGGTGATCAGATTAATAAAATGAAACCGGACATCCGTTTAGTCCGATAGATGGAATGAAATGTCTCTCACTGGCAGCGAGCGCTCAGCAGCGCACGTACGCCGCGGCGTGGCGCAGTCCGGCCACGACGCGGCGATCGCCTCGATACCCTCGCTCGAAGCGCCCCGATACGACGACGCGAGCGCGCCGCGTTGTCACTGCCGATCCACGCGTTCCCGCGCGAGCACGAGGTCGATCACGTTGCGGACGCGCTCGCGCGCGGCGGCGGCACGGCGCCGGCACGGTGACCGTTGAGCGCCTGCGTCAGCGGGCCGAGCAGATCGATCGGCAGCGGGAAGACGATCGTGGAGTTCTGCTCGCTGCCGATCTCCAGCAGCGTCTGCAGGTAGCGCAGCTGGATCGTCACCGGGTTCTGACTGATCACGTCCGCCGCCTCCGCGAGCTTGGCGGCCGCCTGGAACTCGCCCTCGGCGTTGATGATCTTCGCCCGCCGCTCACGCTCGGCCTCCGCCTGGCGCGCGATCGCGTGCTGCATGTCCTCAGGGATTTCCACGTCCTTGATCTCGACCGCCGTGACCTTGATGCCCCACGGCTCGGTCTGGTCGTCGATGATCTTCTGCAGATCCTCGTTCAGCCGCTCGCGCTCGGCGAGCAGCGTGTCGAGCTCGGCCTTGCCGAGCACCGAGCGCAGCGTCGTCTGCGCGATCTGCGAGGTGGCGGCCTGAACGTCCTGGACCTCGACCACAGAGCGGTTGGGGTCGACCACGTGGAAGTAGGTCACCGCGGTGACGCGCGCCGGCACGTTGTCGCGAGTGATCACCTCCTGGGGCGGTATCTGCTGCGTCACCGTCCGCAGGCTGACGCGCACCATCCGATCGACGAACGGGATCAGCAGCACCACGCCGGGCCCCTTCTGATCGAGCAGGCGCCCCAGACGGAAGACGACGCCGCGCTCGTACTCGCGCAGGATGCGCACCGAGGCCGAGGCGAGGATCAGGCCGAGCAGCAGCAGCGCGGCAACGACGGCGATGAGGATCGTGACGATCATGGACTCAGCTCCCATTCCTCGGCCTTGCGCACGCACAAGGTCAAGCCTTTGACGTTTTCGACGACGACCCTGTCGCCATCGTGCAACTCGGTCTCGTGGTGAATCGGGCTTGGCTCGGCACGCCACAGCGACCCGTCGAGGAAGACCTCCGCGGCGGGGCCGTCGATCGAGCGCACGACGCCGACGTGGCCGACGAGCGCCTCCCTGCCGGTGCGCGGACGCGCCAGCAGCGGCAGCAGGATCCGCCGCCTGGCGAGCACCAGCAACGAGATCGCCGCCACAGCAGCGCAAACAGCGACAATCAGCACGACCGCGGCGCTCGCGCCGGCGCCGAGCAGCAGCAGCGTCACGCCGCCGACGGCGGCTGCGCTTGCGCATGCGGCCATCAACCCCCCAGTCGATAGATGCGCCTCGGCCAGCAGCAGCACCACCGCGGCAACCAGCAAGGCCACGCCCAGCGCGCTCATGATCGCGATCCCAAGGTGAGGACGTCCATCGCACCAGCGAGCGTACGCTCGCGCAAGTCGCTCGCCATCGGGCGATTCCCCGCCCGTCGGTGCGGAGAACTACGCGGTTAGCTCACGCGCTGCAGCAACACCACGGGGATCTCGCGCGTGGTCTTCTTCGCGTACTCGACGAACTGCGGGAACAGCTCGGACTGGCGCTGATACAGCCGCTCGCGCTCCTCGCCGGAGGCGACCTCGGCGTTGACCTGCACCGTCTCGGTTCCGACCTCCACGGTCGCCGACGGGTTCGCGAGGAGGTTGTGGTACCAGGCGGGGTTGGTGGGCGCGCCCGCCTTGGACGCGAAGATCACCAGGCGCTCGCCGTCGCGCAGATACACGACAGGCGTCGTGCGCGCCTCGCCGCTCCTGGCGCCGGTGCTCGTCAGCAGCAGCAGCGGCGCGCCCTCGAACTGACCACCGACGCGGCCGTCGTTCGCACGGAACTCCTCGATGATCGCGCGGTTGAAGTCGTTCACAACCGTACGGGCAGCGTCTTCAGCTGGTTGATGAACAGCGATTCCACGTATCGAGGCCCACCGGCGATCTCGATGTTCGGGTAGCGCCTGAGCGTCTCTTCGAGCATCACCTTGAGCTCCAGACGCGCGAGCGCGGTGCCGAGGCAGAAGTGCCGCCCGCCGGCGCCGAACGCCTGGTGCTCGCAATCCTCGCGGCGCAGGTCGAAGCGGTCGGGGTCCTCGAAGCGCGTCTCGTCGCGGTTGGAGGACACGTACCACATGACCACCTTGTCGCCCTCGCGGATCTTCTGCCCGTTCAGCTCGGTGTCGCAGGTGGCGGTGCGGCGGAAGTGCGCGAACGCCGGGAACATCCGCAACGACTCCTCGACGGCGCTGGGGATCAGCGAGGGATCGTCGAGCAGCAACTGCATCTGCTCGCGGTCTTCCATCAGCGCGCGCATGCCGCTGCAGTAGGTTGCCTTGGTGCTGTCGTTGCCGGCGGCCACGAGCAGGAAGAAGCCCATGACGATCTCGTGTTCCTCGAGTTTCTGGCCTTCGACCTCGGAGTGGACGAGCACGCTGGTGAGGTCCTCGGTGGGGTTCTCGCGGCGCGCGGCGATCAGCTTGCGGCAGCGCTCGAAGATCTCCGGGAGGTCTTTCTCAAGCGCGCCCTCGAAGCCGTCGGGGTTGATGTCGGGGTCGGCCGCGCCGAGCGTCGAGTTCATGAGGCGTGCCCAGATCGCGTCGTCCTCCTCGGGAATGCCCATGAAGCTGTGGATGACGCGCGAGACGATCGGCTGCGCGACGTCGGTGACGAGGTCGGCCGTCTCGCGGCCGTCGAGCCGGTCGAGGACCCTGACGGCGATCGCCCTGATCGAGTCCTCGTGGGCGGCGATCCGCTTCGGCGTGAAGCCCGCCTGGAACAGCGCCTTCAGGCGGTCGTGCTTGGGCGGGTCCATGCCGATGAACATCGCCTGCGCGAGCTCCAGCGGGAAGCCGGCCGCCGCTGCGAGCACGCCTCCGCGTTCGGATGAGTACGTCTTCCAGTCGCGGCTGACCGTGTGGATGTCATCGGCGGTCGTCACCGACCAGAAGCCCGCCTCCTCCGGGAAGAGCTCGAATTTATCGGTCCAGTGGATCGGGCACTCCCGGCGCATCTGCTTGAACAGCTCATACGGCGGGCCGTCCACCCACAGCTCTTCCTCCGTCAGTTCCACGGCCTGTATGTCGCGCCCAACAGTCGCCATTTCCAACCTCCACGATCGTCCGCCCAAATGGTGCGCCGGATAATACTGGCTGGCTGGCCAGTTTGTGCGCGGGGGCGTCAGGCCTTCGCGCCGCGGATCCGGACAGCGATCACGTTAGGCGGCGCTACCGCAGGCATTGGGTTCGACGGAACGGGCTTGGGCGATGCGGGCTTGTCAGGCATCTCAGGCCACGAGTGTAATGCCAAGAGCAACGACCAAGGCGAGAATCTCGACTGTCAACATCACGATTGCGTATCGGACCCGGCCAGCTGAGGTTTCGAGAATGGCGTGATTGTGTCGGTAGCTTTGATCCAGATACACAGCGGCTGCCGCTTGCATCTGACGTAGTTCAGCTCCGCCTGCCTTGGCTACGTCGAGCAGCTCGGAACCAAGCAGCCCGGCCCGCACATCTTGAGGAAAGAGCGCAGCGCCACACGCTCGGGCGCACAAGAAGTAGGCGATGGCGGCCGCTCCGAACGGGATCGCCGCCTCGGCCGGACCGTGACCAACCGCCAGCGCGGCAATTGGGACGACGATCGACGCTGCGGAGAGTACCGTGGTCGCCTTTTCCCGAAGCTGGTTCTCGGTTTGCTCCTGCACGTGCAACGAGGCACGTGACAGATCGATGGCAAATTCCTCCGGCGTGCTGACCATGCCCAAAGGCTATGGGCCGCTTGGGACAAAGATTCCTGGGCGCGAGCTCGACGCAGCGACCGAGCACTCCCAAAGCTCGCCGCCAAAGCTCAGCGGCCCGGTGTGCTCGGTGCAGTAACAGCCCGTTCCCCGTACCAACCCCGCCCGCCGTCAGACTGGTGCTCGCGTGAACCGAGCGATGCCGCAACCGAACGTGCCCGGCCGCGGGATCGTGGCCTCCTACAGCGCACGCTTCTGGCTGCTGGTGGTGCTGATCGGCCTTGGAGCGGGTCTGGGCGGTGCGGGCCTGATCGAGCTGCTGCGCGCGATCCAGCACGTGGCGTGGTCGTATCACTCGGGCGACTTCCTGGACGCGGTCAAGCGCACGTCCTCGGCGCGGCGGGTGCTGGTGCTGCTGGTGGGCGGCGTGGTGGCGGGGGCGGGCACGATGCTGCTCGGGCGCCGCAGCCCGGGCGAGGTCTCGGAAACGCTGTGGCTGCGCGGGGCGCGCGTGCCGTTCTGGGCGAGCATCGCGCGGGGGATCCACTCGATCGTGATCGTCGCGCTCGGCGCGTCACTCGGGCGGGAGGCGGCGCCCCAGCAGGTCGGCGCGGGGGTGGCGAGCGCGCTGAGCGAGTGGGCGCGGCTGCCGGACTGGCAGCGGCGGCTGCTGGTGGCGTGCGGCGCGGGCGCGGGGATGGCGGCGGTGTACAACGTGCCGCTCGGCGGCGCGTTGTTCGCGCTGGAGGTGCTGCTGGGGACGCTGACGCTGCCGCTGGTGCTGCCGGCGCTCGCGACCTCGCTGATCGCCACGGCGACCGCGTGGATCGCGCTGCCGACCGCCCCGACGTACACGATCCCGACGTACCCGGTGCACGGCTCGCAGATCGTGTGGGCGATCATCGTCGGACCGATCGCGGGATTCGCGGCGATCGGCTGGATACACCTGATCGCGCGGGCGCACGCGATGCGGCCGCGCGGATGGCTGCGGCTGGCGGCGCCGATCGTCGTCTTCACGGCTCTGGGCGCGCTCGCGATCGCCTACCCGCAGCTGCTGGGCAACGGCAAACCGGTCGTGCAGCTGGCGCTGGTGGCGAAGCTGAGCGTGGCGCTGCTGGCGGTGCTGCTCGTGCTGAAGCCGCTCGTAACCGCGGCGTGCCTGGGCAGCGGCGCGCCGGGCGGGCTGTTCACGCCGACGCTCGCGTACGGCGTGCTGCTGGGCGGCCTGCTCGGCGAGGGCTGGGCGCAGATCTGGCCGGGAGCGGAGCTCGGCGGCTACGCGATCATCGGCGGCGCGGCGGTGCTGGCTGCTTCGATGCAGGGCCCGCTGGCGGCGGTGGTGCTGCTGCTCGAGCTGACCCACCACGCGGACGCGCTGATGGTCCCGACGCTGATCGCGGTGGTGGAGGCGACGGTGCTCGCGCGCGTGATGGGAGCGCCGTCGATCTACTCGGCGCGGCTGTCGGCGCCCGATGCGCCCGACGTGCCCCTCGAAACCGTGTGCGAGATCCCGCGATAGGACGCCCCACCGCACCGCCTGTTTTGAAACAGGTTCTTAGTCTTGGCGGATGATCCAAGCGCGCCAGCTGCTGGAACGTCGCCTGCTGCTTGCGGCAGCTGCCGGGGTCGGGCTGATCCTCGCTGCAGCAGGGTCGGACTTCGTCATCGGCTCGTTCTGGGAGCGCCATGGGATGCTGACCTCGCTGCTGGGCAACCTGATCGTCGTCGGCGTGACGGTGGCAGTGGTCAACCAGGTGCTCGACGGACGCGACAGGCGCCGCTGGAACCTGCTGGCGCAGACGGTGCTGTTCGCGCTGATCCAGAGCGCACGGGCGACGTGGACGGGCATGCTGGAGGTGCTGGAGCTGGTGGAGGTGCACAGCGGCTCGGTCGAGTCGCTGCTCGAAGCCAGCAAGGTGGCGCTGGACACCGCGCGCGTCGCGCGCGCCGCGGACGCGCTGCTTGCGGACGCGCAGCGACGGGCGAGCCTGCAGCGGCTGACGGTCGCGCTCAGCGACCACGCTTCGGAGGTGATCGCCAAATGGGCGCCGGTGATGGTCAGTGCGAAACCCTACGCGGAGGTGCTCGATCGCCACGTCGAGCTGGCGGCGCGCCTGGGGTGGCTGAGCGACGTGCTCGCGTACAACGAGCCGCCGGAGGGTCAGAGCCCGCGCGAACGCGCGCTGGCGCGCAGCAGCGTCGCCAGCGAGCACGCCGAACGGCTCGGAACCGACGCGTGGATGCACGACCAGATCCTCGCGACGATCGCGCTCGCGACGGCGCTGGACTACGAGGCCCGCGAGGACGCGTACGCGATCGTGCCGCTCGAATGGTGGGCGCAGCGCACGGCAGGCCTGGCGGGCAACGAGTCGCCGCCGGCCCCACTGAGCAAGGACCCGCAGCCGTAGACGATCGACTGCGGCGAGCGCCCGCCCCCGCGCGGGCCCGTTCGGCAGGGCAGTTTGCAGCCCTGGTTGCGATTGCGCCGAGGTGGTACTACTAACGCCATGCCCCGCGCCATGTGGACCGGCACGATCAGCTTCGGGCTGGTGACGGTGCCGGTGAAGATGTACAGCGCCGTGGATCGCAAGACGGTGCGCTTCCATCAGCTCTCCGGCAAGAGCGGCGTGCGCGTGGCGCAGAAGCGGGTCGATCCGTCCACCGGCGAGGAGGTCGCCTACGCCGACCTCGTCAAGGGCTACGAGCTGGCTCCTGACCGCTACGTGGTGATCGAGCCAGGCGAGCTGGAGGCGCTCGAGCCGAAGAAGACGAAAACAATCGAGATCGAGGAGTTCGTAGATCTCTCACAGATCGATCCGGTCTACTACGACCACCCGTATTACCTGGCGCCCGGCCCGGGCGGGTCCAAGCCCTACCGGCTGCTGCTGGAGGCGATGCGCGAGACGAACAAGGTGGCGATCGCGCGCGTGGTGATCCGCTCGAAGGAGCAGCTGGTGGCGATCCGCCCGATGGGCGATGCGCTGGGGATGGCGACGATGCTGTTCGCCGACGAAGTGCTGCCGCCCGATCGCCTCGACGAGGTGGCGGAGGCGGCGGAGGTGAAGACGACCGCGCGCGAGCTCGACATCGCCAAGCAGCTGGTGGACTCGCTCGCGGGCGACTTCGTGCCGGAGCAGTTCCGCGACACCCACCGCGAGCAGGTGCTCGAGCTGATCGAGCGCAAGGCGCAGGGCAAGGCGATCGCCGTGCAGCCCGCGCCCGAGGAGGTGGCGGCGCCGGCGCCCGACCTGATGAGCGCGCTGAAGGCGAGCCTCGACGCGGTGCGCGCGCGCGAAGGCGCCGACGGCGGCGCCGCCGCGAAACCGCGCAAAGCGGCCAAGAAGCCGGCTGCGAAGAAAGCCGCGGCGAAAGCGGCCACCGCGAAGAAACCCGCCGCGAAGAAGCCCGCCGCCAAGCGGTAGACGTGGACGACGGCAAGCCCGCCGCCCGCCTGAAGCGCTACGACGCAAAACGCGATTTCGCAGCGACACCGGAGCCGCCCGGCCGGGCGCACGACGCGCCCGGGTCCGCCGCGGATACGTCGGGGACTCGCGCGACAGACTCGGCGCCCACCGGCGCGCGGCGCTTCGTGATCCACGAGCACCACGCGACGCGGCTGCACTGGGACCTGCGCCTGGAGCGCGACGGCGCGCTGGCGTCGTGGGCGGTGCCGAAGGGGCTGCCGCTTGCGCCCGGCGAGAACCATCTGGCGGTCGCGGTGGAGGACCACCCGCTCGAGTACCTGGCGTTCGAGGCGGAGATCCCGAAGGGCCAGTACGGCGCGGGCGCGATCACGATCTGGGACAGCGGCACGTACGAGTGCCTGAAGTGGGAGCCGCGCAAGGTCGAGGTGGCGCTGCACGGCGAGCGCGTGGATGCGCGCTACGCGCTGTTCCCGATCGACGGCGGCGAGCACCCGAAGAACTGGCTGATCCACCGTATGGACCCGCCGGCGGACCCCGACCGCGAGCCGATGCCTTCGCGGATCGCGCCGATGCTCGCGCGCGCGGGCCAGCTGCCGCGGGAGGACGGCGGCTGGGCGTATGAGGTCAAGTGGGATGGCGTGCGCGCGATCGCGTATTCGCAGCCGGGCGAGCTGCGCCTGGAGAGCCGCAACCTGAAAGACATCGGCGACGCCTATCCGGAGCTGTTCGCGATCAACGCTGCGCTGGGCTCGCACGGCGCGGTGCTCGACGGCGAGATCGTCGCCTTGGACGGCGCAGGGCGCCCGAGCTTCGAGGCGCTGGCGCAGCGGATGCACACGGCGTCACGCGCGAAGGCGCGCAAGCTGGCGCAGGGCACGCCCGTCACGTACGTGATCTTCGACCTGCTGTGGCTGGACGGCCACTCGCTCATGCGCCTGCCCTACAGCGAGCGCCGCGCGCGGCTGGCCGGGCTCGAGCTGAACGGCGCGCACTGGCAGACCCCCGAGCACGTGGTCGACGAGGGCGGAGCGCTGCTGGCGGCGACAGCGCAGCTGGGCCTGGAGGGCGTGGTGGCCAAGCGCCTGGACTCGCCGTACCAGCCGGGCGCGCGCACGCGCGACTGGGTGAAGGTCAAGCGCGTCGGCCGCCAGGAGCTGGTGGTGGGCGGCTGGATGCCGGGCAAGGGCAAGCGCGGCGAGAGCATCGGCGCGCTGCTCGGGGGCGTGTACGAGGACGACGGGCGGCTGCGCTACGTCGGGCGCGTCGGCAGCGGCTTCAGCGACGGCGAGCTGCAGCGCCTGTCCGAGCTGCTCGCGCCGCTCGCGCGCGCCACGTCGCCGTTCGACTCCGGGGAGCGCCCGCCGGCGGGCGCCCGCTTCTGCGAGCCGCGCCTCGTGGTCGAGGTCGAGTTCGCCAACTGGACCTCCAGGGGCAACCTGCGGGCGGCGACGTACAAGGGCCTGCGCGAGGACAAGCCGGCGGAGCAGGTCGTGCGCGAGGACGCCCTCTCAGGGGAGCCGTCTGGCGAGGCGGGGTCGCGCGGATCGGCGCGGCGGGAGCGGCCGCGGCGACAGACGCCGGCGTCGCGCGCGGACGCGGGGCAGGAGGCGCTCGGACCGCTGTCGATAGGCCGCGCGGGCGACGGGTCGGCGCAGACGACGGTCGACGGCCGCGAGCTGAAGCTGTCGAACCTCGACAAGGTGCTGTATCCGAAGGCCGGCTTCACGAAGGGCGACCTGATCGCGTACTACACGGAGATCGCGCCGGTGCTGCTGGGCCACCTGGCGGAGCGCCCGCTGACGGTCACCCGCTGGCCGGACGGGGTGCAGGCGAAGTCGTTCTTCCAGAAGCAGGCGCCCGCGCACCGCCCGCAGTGGGTGCGCACGGCGACGGTGGCAAGCGAGCACAAGCCGATCGACTACACGCTCGCGGACGACCTGGCGACGCTCGTGTGGCTGGCGAACCTGGCGGCGATCGAGCTGCACGTGCCGCTGGCGCGCGCGCAGGCGATCGAGCGCCCGACGGCGGTGGTGTTCGACCTCGACCCGGGCGCGCCGGCCACGATCGTGGAGTGCTGCCACGTCGGCGTGCAGCTGCAGGGGATGTTCGAGCACCTGGGCCTGCAGAGCTACGCCAAGACCTCCGGGTCCAAGGGCCTGCAGGTGTACGTCCCGTTGAATTCCGCGGAGGCCTCGTACGAGCGCACGAAGCCGTTCGCGAAGGCGGTCGCGGAGCTGCTCGAGGGCGCGGAACCGGAGATGGTGGTCTCGCGCATGACGAAGGCGCGGCGCACGGGCAAGGTGCTGATCGACTGGAGCCAGAACGACGCCAAGAAGACGACCGTGTGCGCGTACTCGCTGCGCGCGCACGAGCGCCCGACGGTCTCCACGCCGGTGGAGTGGGACGAGGTGCGGGCAACGCGCGACTCCGGCGACCCCGCGAGCCTCGCGTTCGAGGCCGGCCAGGTGCTGGCGCGGGTGGCCGAGCGCGGCGACCTGCTCGCGCCGGTGCTCTCGCTCGTGCAGGAGCTGCCGTAAATACCACGTTTGGGCGATTCGGCGGAACGATTCCCGCATCTAGCCTGAGTGACTGGTCATCGGGGGTCGAGCGGGCAAGCCCCCCTTACCTCTCGGCATCTCCCCGGTGACCATCTATTTGCTCGACCCGATGGCCGGGCCAGCCTCCGCGACGAAGCGCGACCCGCGAAGCGCTATTCGAACTCGGGTGCGCTCCACCAGGGCATCACGTCCGGCAGCCCGTCGCTGACGCGATCGGAGAAGCGCGCGGGGCGCTTCTCCAGGAACGCGGTGATGCCCTCGACCGCGTCGGCGGACTGGCCACGGGCCACCATGCCGCGGGAGTCGGCGCGGTGGGCGAGCATCGGGTGCTCGGCGCCGAGCATCCTCCACATCAGCTGCCGGGCGAGCGCGACGGACACCGGCGCGGTGTTCTCGGCGATCTCGCGTGCGAGCTCGCGGGCGGCGTCGAGCAGCTCCTCCTTCGGGTGCAGGCTGCGCAGCAGTCCCCCTTCGAGACCCTCCTGGGCGGAGAACACGCGCCCGGTCGCCACCCACTCCATCGCGCGGCTGATCCCCACCACGCGCGGCAGGAACCAGCTCGAGCAGGCCTCGGGGATGATTCCGCGGCGGGCGAACACGAAGCCCATGCGTGCGTCGTCCGCCGCCAGGCGGATGTCCATCGGCAGCGTCATCGTCGCGCCCACGCCGACCGCCGGCCCGTTGATCGCAGCGATCACGGGCTTCGTCGATTCGAAGATCCGCAGCGAGAACTCGCCGCCGTTGTCGCGCATGCCACCCGCGACGGCCTCGCGCTTGCGCGCGTCGAACGTGTCGCCGCCGCTCGCCAGGTCGGCACCCGCGCAGAAGCCCCTGCCCGCGCCCGTCACGATGATCGCCCGCACGTCGTCGTCGGCGTCCGCAGCGTCGAACGCCGCGCGCAGCTCCAGGCCCATCTGCGCGGTCCACGCGTTCAGGCGCTCGGGACGGTTGAGCGTGATCGTGAGCACGCCGTCGGCCACGTCGGTGGTGATCTGCTCGAAGTCCATGATCGCGGGCATCCTATGCGCGGAGCATCCGAGGCGGCGACTGGCGCCATTGCCTGCGGCCTATTACGTATGCACTAGCGGGCTTGATCGGATGCTTGGAACTCGACAGACTCTTACCGTGGGGATCATGAGGATACTCGCAGCCACCGTTGCCGCAACGCTGCTGGCGCTGACAGCATCGAGCGCGGCCTTCGCCGGCTGGTCGGCACCACAGAGCCTCACCGTCCCTGGCGAAGCCGTGAGCGAAGTGGCGGTCGACGGGCATGGCGATGCTGCTCTCGCATGGGCGACACGGCACAACACGAGCACCGGAGCCATCTTTCGCACGTCGGTCCACGTCACCGTGCGGACCGCGTACGGCCGTGTCATCACCCGCACGGTGTGGTCGAGCAAAGACGCGAGGACGGATGACATATCGCTCGTGATCGGCACGGGCGGGGTGACGATCGCCTGGGAGTCCGCCACTCGGGCCGAAGAAGAAGCCGGAGCGCCCACGGTCCGCGCCGCCTACGGTCCGCTGGCCGGGCGCTGGAATCCGGCGCATGCGATCGGGCGCTCATCCGTACCAGCCGACTACCCGCCGGTCCGTTGGGTCCCACACCTGGCGATCGCGCCCGACGGAGACGTGCTGCTCGTGTGGAGCCACTGGGACGGCAGATACGGCAAAGGAGAAGAAGAACACGGAGACGCAGTCGCGTGGCGGACACCCGGACGCCCCTTCGGCGCTCCCCGAGTGCTACCCGATGCGCCCGGCGGCGCGAACGCCCGGTTCGACGCGGGCGGGACCGCCTACCTGTACGGGTACTGCAGTTCCAGCGTCCTGAGCGCGCCGGCGCAAACCCATCGCTTCGTCCGCGCCGCCGTGCCGACCAGCGGGTCGATACTCGGATTCTCGCTGTCGCTCGCCGGCGCAGGCCGCGGTCTCGCGAGCTGGATCTCCGGCGAATGCTCGTTCGATGCGGCCGCCGGCAACACTCCCGGGCGGGTGTACGCAAGCATCCTGAGCGCCGGCAGGTTCAGCAAGCCGGTGGCGGTCAGCCCGCCCGGCAGCGCGATCTACCAGTCGACCGTCGTCGCCGTTCCCGGAGGCGGCACGATCAGCTGGGAACTCGTGGGCGATGCGGGCGCCGAAGCGGTCAGCGTGCAGGTCGGGGCCGGTGGCCAGCCCGGCGCAACGCATCTGATCACCGACGAAAAAGTCGTGGTCGCAGCCGACGGCGGTGGCGACGAAGTGCTCGGATGGCCACTCGGATGGCCGATCTATCTGCCGAGCCTGCCGCACCCGGGCCCGGTCGTCCGACCCGCGGGTGGCGCCTCCGATCAGTCCGCGTCCGGTTACGAAGGCAAAGTCGCAGTCGCCGCTCCCACTGGACGTGCAGTGGCCTCCGCGTGGAACACCAGCCCCAACTTCGCCCGCCCCAGCTCCACGATCGAGCTGTCGGTCTGGCGCCCGTAGCCCTTCCCGCGGCCCCACGGAACGCGAGTCCACGCTCGCATCACAGGTCTGCTCGGCTCAGCTGGCGCTCGTACGGCCCGTGTCCGGTCAGGCACACCGCGCCGCAGCGCGCCGCCAGCGCGAGCGCGTCGGCCAGCTCCAGGCCAACGCCGAGGCCGTAGGTGAGCCCCGCGGCGAACGAGTCGCCGCAGCCGTAGGAGTCGGCGCGCGGACCCGGGACCGCGGCCGCCGCGAACCTGCCCGTCTCACCGTCGCGACACCGGTAGCGTCCGCCGCGCGCGCCCTCCGTCCACACGACCAGGTCCGCCTCCTCGAGCGCCGGCGCCGCGGCACGCAGCTCGATCTCGTCCTCGCCGCTCAGCACCAGCGCGTCCAGCGGCACGCCATGGCCGAGCGCGCCGCGCGCGCGGGGGCTTGCCACGAGCACACGCGAGCGTGCGCGCGCCAGCCGCAGCTGCGCCTCGTCGCCCGCCGTGAAGTACAGAGCGTCGATCTGCTCCAGCGTGACCGGGCGCTCGGGCTCTCGCCCGCCCAGCGGTTCCAGCCGAGCTCCGAAAGTCGTGATCGTGCGCTCTCCCGCCTCGTCCACCAGCGTCACCGCACGCCGGGTGGGAGCGTCCTCGAACGAGGCGCGAACGTCGACGCCGAGCTCGCTCAGGCGCGCCACCGACCGCCGGCCGTGGTCGTCGTCGCGGAGCGCGGTCACGAGCAGCGCCTCGCCGGCCAGCCGCGCCAGTTGGACCGCCGCGACCGCTCCTCCGCCGGCCGGCTCCTCGAACGGGTCGCGCGCGTGGACGACCTCGCCCGCGCACGGCACGTGCGCGACGCGCGCGAACTGCACCCACTCCACATGGCCCACCACCGCCACCGTCGGCCGGCTCGCTGTCACGCGCGGCAGTCTCACACACTCCCGTGATCGCCAGAGGAGAGCGGCGCCCGCGCGATCCGAGCGACGCCGCCATCCCCGACCCGAGCGACGCCGCCATCCGCGGGCCGAGCGCACGACATAGGATGCGCACGCGATGTCAGACCTGCTGTTGCTCGACGCGCCCTCCCCCGCCGTCCGCCGGCTCACGCTCAATCGTCCCGAGCAGCTCAACACGATGACCGCCGAGCTGTGCGAGGAGCTGCACGTGCAGCTGCGCGCAATCGCGAGCGAGCGCGCCTGCCGCGTCGTGATCCTGACGGGCGCCGGCCGCGGCTTCTGCGCCGGGCTCGACCTGCACGGCTACGGCGCCGCGCCCGGCAACGACGGCAGCGACGAGCCGCGCGACCGCCTCGCCAACCAGCAGCACATGTCGACGCTGATCCTCGCGCTGCGCGCCCTGCCCCAGCCGGTGATCGCCGCCGTCAACGGCCCCGCCGCCGGGTTCGGCCTGGCGCTGGCGCTCGGGTGCGACATCCGCTACGCCGCCCGCGAAGCGGTGTTCCGCGCCGCCTTCATCAACATCGGCGTGTCGAACTGCGACATGGGCACCAGCTGGCTGCTGCCGCGCCTGATCGGCGCCTCGCGCTCGCACGAGCTGATGCTCACCGGCCGCAGGGTCGACGCCGAAGAGGCGCTGCGCATCGGGCTCGTCGCCGACGTGCTCGACGCGGACGCGCTGGCCGCGCACGCGCTCGCGTCGGCCGAGCAGATCGCGTCGCTCGCGCCGTGGGGCGTGCGCCTGACCAAGCGCGGCATGTGGAGCGCGCTTGAGATCCCCTCCGAGCAGGCCGCCGTCGAGTACGAGGACCGCCAGCAGATCATGGCCACGTTCGGCAACGCCGTGCCCGAGGCCGTCGGCGCGTTCCTGCAGAAGCGCCCCGCGGACTTCGCCGACTAGCGATGAGCGACCTGTTCGACGTCTCCGGCAAGACCGCGCTCGTCACCGGCGGCTCGCGCGGCATCGGCATGATGATCGCCCGCGGCCTCGTGCAGGCGGGCGCGCGCGTGATCGTCTCCTCGCGCAAGAGCGCCGACGTCGAAGCGGCCGCCGGGGAGCTCAGCGCGTTTGGTGACTGCCACGCGATCCCCGCGGACATATCCACTGGGGACGGCGCCCGGGCGCTCGCCGCCGCGACGCGAGAGCGCTTCCCCTCGCTTGACATCCTCGTCAACAACGCCGGCGCCGCGTGGGGCGCGCCGCTGGAGGAGTTCCCCGCGCTCGGCTGGCAGAAGGTCATCGCCACGAACGTCGAAGGCATCTTCCACCTCACCGTCGCGCTGCTCGGCGAGCTGCGCGCGGCCGCCAGCGTCGAGGACCCCGCGCGCGTGATCAACATCGGCTCGATCAACGGGCTGCAGCCGCCGGCCGTGGAGAACTACAGCTACAGCGCCAGCAAGGCCGCCGTGCACATGCTCACCCGCCACCTCGCCAAGCGGCTCGCCGCCGAGCACATCACCGTCAACGCGATCGCGCCGGGGCCGTTCCAGAGCAAGATGATGGCCTACGCCCTCGACGACCCCGAGCTGCGCCAGGCCGTCGAAGGCAACGTGCCGCTCGGGCGCATCGGGCGCCCCGACGACGTCGCCGGGCTGACGCTGTTCCTCGCCTCGCGCGCCGGCGCGTACATGACCGGCACCGTGATCCCCCTCGACGGCGGGATCACCGGCTGCAGCTGATGCGACGCGTGTCCTCGCCCCGCGCGGTGCTGGCGGTGGCGGTGCTGGGCACGTTCATGGCGTTCGTCGACGCCACGATCGTCAACATCGCCGTCCCGAACATCCACCACGACTTCGCCGGCTCGCGGCTGTCGAGCGTGTCGTGGGTGCTCAACGCGTACAACATCGTGTTCGCCGCCTTCCTCGTCGGCGGCGGCCAGCTCGCCGACCTGCTCGGCCGGCGCAAGGTGTTCTCCTTCGCGCTGATCGTGTTCACGCTCGGCTCCACGCTGTGCGCCGTCGCGCCGTCGCTGGGCCTGCTCGTAGCCGCCCGCGTGTTGCAGGCGGCCGGCTCGGCGATGCTCGTGCCCAGCTCGCTCGCGATCGTGCTCGAGGCGCACGCCGAGGACGACCGCATGCACGCGGTCGCGCTGTGGTCGGCCGTCGCCGCGCTCGCCGCCGGCATCGGGCCGCCGCTCGGCGGCCTGCTGATCACCGCTTCGGACTGGCGCCTCGTGTTCCTCGTCAACATCCCCGTCGGCGCGGTCGCGCTCGTGCTCGCCCAGCGCGTGCTCGTCGAGAGCCGCGCCCCGGGACGCCGGCGCGTGCCCGACCTGCTCGGCGGCGCCGTGCTCGCGCTGGCGATCGCCGCGCTGGTGCTCGCCGTCGTCAAGGGCCAGGAATGGGGCTGGGGCGGCGCGCGCGTGATCGGATCCTTCGCCGCCACCGTGCTGCTCGGCGCGTACTTCCTGTTTCGCTCCGGCCGCCAGCGCACGCCCGTCATCGACCTGTCGCTGCTGCGCATCCGCTCGTTCGCGCTGTCCAACGGCGTCACGATCGTGATGGCCGGCGGCTTCTACGCGTACACCCTCTGCAACGTCCTGTTCCTGACGGGCGTCTGGCGCTACTCGATCCTCACCGCCGGGCTCGCGCTCACGCCCGGGCCGCTGACCGCGATGGCGATCGCCGGCCCCGCCAGCCGTGTCGTCGAACGCTTCGGCCACCGCGCCGTCGCCGTGCCCGGCGCGCTGGTCTGGGCCGGCGGAATGGTCTACTTCGCCACCACGCTCGGCACCGGCCCCGACTTCCTCGGCGGCTGGCTGCCGGGGATGCTGATCCTCGGCGTCGGCGCCGGGCTCACGTTCCCCACGCTCAGCGGCGCCGCCGTCGGCTCGGTGCCGGGCCCGCGCTTCGCCGTGGCCACCTCGCTGAACTCCGTCGCCCGCCAGCTCGGCGCCGCCCTCGGCGTGGCGGTCCTGATCGCGATCCTCGGCACGCCCACGCCGCTGCAGGCGCTGCACAGCTTCGAGCACGGCTGGCTGTTCGCCGGCGGCTGCTTCCTGGTCGGCTCGATCGCCTGCCTGGCGCTGGTCGTCAGGCGCGCCGGAGCGGACGCCGGCGCCAACGACGACGACGCGCTCGCTCGCACCGGCGAGCTCGACCGCCGCGACGCGGCGCTCGCGGGGGCTCACGCGGCCGAGCTGCCGAGCCTCGCCGACGCGCACGCGGAACAAGCCCAGGTGGAGCCGCAGACGGTCGCCGAGTTCCTGCGCAACGTGCCGCTGTTCGCGGCGCTCTCCGAGCAGATGCGCGAGGAGGTCGCAAGGCTCGCCGCCGAGGTCAGCCTCGCGCGCGAGAAGTGGCTGTTCCGCGAAGGCGACGCCGCCGACGGCGTGTACGTCGTGCGCGTCGGCCACCTGGAGGTCCTCGACGAGGAGGGAGAGCCGCAGCGGATCAACACGCTGACCCGCGGCGCCGTTCTCGGCGAGCTCGCGCTGCTCAGCGACTCCGTGCGCAGCGCCTCCGTGCGCGCCCTGCGCGACAGCGAGCTGCTGAAGATCGACAGGGCGGGCTTCGACTCGCTGCTGCGCCGCGAGCCAGAGCTCGCGCTGAGCCTCACGCGCGTGCTCAGCACGCAGCTGCAGGCCAGCCGCGCGGTCCCCGTCGCGCGGCGGCCGCGACCGGTCACGATCGCGCTGCGCGCCGCCGGCGCCGACGTTCCCGTGCTCGACATCGCCGACGAGCTCAGCCGCGCGATGTGCGCGTGGGGCAGCGTCGCCGTGCTGCACCCAGACGCGCAGAGCCGCGCAGCTGGTGGGCACTCCGACGAGCGCACCGGCAGCGACGGCGAAGCGAGCCGCGCCGAGGCAATCGCGCGCTTCGCGCCGCTGGTCGAGCGCTGCGAGCTCGACCACGACCAGGTGCTCATGGTGTGCGGCGCGGGCGAGCGCGCGAGCGCGTGGGACGAGTTCTGCACCGCGCGCGCCGACCGCGTGCTCGTCGTCGCCTCCGGCGAGCGGGCCCCCGAGTGGACCGCCGGCCTGCACGGCGCGGATCTCGCCGGCTACGACGTGCCGGCCGGCTCTGGCGCCCTGGCCGGCTGGATCGACGCGCTCGCGCCGACGAGCGTGTTCGCGGTCGGCGCCGGCGCCGACCGCCGTGGAGACTGCGCGCGCGTGGCGCGCCGGCTGGCGGCGCGCTCGGTGGGCGTCGTGCTCGCCGGCGGTGGCGCGCGCGCGTTCGCGCACCTGGGCGCGCTGGAGGTGCTGCTCGACGCAGGCATGCTCGTCGACCGCGTCGGCGGAGTCAGCATGGGCGCGTTCGTCGGCGGCCTGCTCGCCAGCGGGCGCGACAGCGCCGCGATGGACGCCTGCTGCTACGAGGAGTGGGTGCGGCGCAACCCGATCAACGACTACACGCTGCCGCGGCACGCGCTGGTCAAGGGGCACAAGGCGGAAGCGATGCTCGAGCGCGTGTTCGGCGACCTGCGCGTGGAGGAGCTCGCGCGATCGTTCTACTGCGCGAGCGTCAACCTGCGCGGCAACCAGCTCGTGATCCAGCGCGACGGCCCGCTCATGGACGCCGTCGGCGCCAGCATCTCGCTGCCGCTGATCGCGCCGCCGCTGCGCCGCGACGGCAGGCTGCTGATCGACGGCTCGCTGCTGGACAACCTGCCGCTGGCGCCGATGAGCTCCGCCGGCGAGGGGCCGGTGCTGGCGATCGACATCAAGGGCGGCGAGGAGCACGCCGCGCGTTCGCGCAGCGCCGCGCCGGGCGACTCAGCCGCCGGCGGGCACGACGGGCGCCCGGCCCGCCCGCCGCGCCTGCCCTCGCTGCCGGAGACGATGGCCCGCATCGCGTTGCTCTCCAGCGCCAACACCGACGAGTCCGCCAGGCGCCTGGCCGACATGACGATCTCCGTGCGCGTCTCCGGCGTCGGCCTGCTCGAGTTTCACCAGATCGACGCGGCGCGCGAAGCGGGCAGGCGCGCGGCGGTGGCGGCCCTGGATGCCGCGCCCGAGTGGCTGCTTCGCGGCGGCGGTGACGCCTCGGCGGTCTCCGGGCGGCGCACGGTCGTGCGCGTTTGACTCGCCTCAGGGCGCTTTGGCCAGGTATTTGTGGCCGGTCGTCACCTCGACGTGGCGGTGGTTGACGAGGTTCGTCACCCGTACCTTGTCGCGGGTCACGCGGATCAGCGTGCCTTCGCACAGGTCCTCCGTAAGCCATTCGGTTCCCTGCACCGCCCCGGCCGCGTAGTTGCCCTTCGTCGAGAAGCTGCCGTGCGCGTTGGCCCACAGTTTGCGCACCACGTGCTTGCCGGATGCGCGCGCGGCGGTCGCCCGTGCCTTGTGGGCGCGCTCGCGCGCCGTCGGGCAGACGGAGAAGTTGCCGCCGGTCAGTTCCGCCACGACGAGCCCGTTGCGTTCCTGCTTGAGCACGAACTCGCCTTCGAAGAATTCTCCCGTCTGGGTGGCGCCATCCGGCTCGGTGGTGGTGACGCTGACGTGCCCGTGCGTCGCTTCGATCACCGTCCCGAACGGGATCTGACGCAACGAGGAGAGCGGCACGAACGTCGTGGTGCCGGGGAGGCGGACGAGCACCGTGCCCGAGACCGGGGCCACGTTGCCCGTCGCGCCGAGTTGCGGGGGCGGGATCGTCGTGACCGTGGCCACTTTGGCGTTGGGTTGCGGCGCGGGCGCAGGTCCAGGGCCAGGAATGGTTTCCGGGACGGGGGCGCCTTCGTAGCAGTTCCACGAAAAGGCGTTTTCGGGGTTTTCGGCGACGGCGTGCACGGGGCCGGAGGCCGGGTACTGCACCGCACAGGCGTTGTCCATGCTCGGGGCTTGACCGTGGCTGGCGATCAGGGTCAGGTTTCCGCCGCTGCTCTTACACGCCCAGTTGTTGTACGCGTACCCAGGACCTTCCACCTGTCCTTTGGCGTACGCAATCCCTGTGTAGCCGAGGCTTTCGCAATAGCCACTGAGCGAAGGCAGACCGCCGATGAGACCGTAGTGGTAGATGTCCGCCGGGTTGATCGTCGAGGTGCCCTCGGGGTTGGTCACCGTCACGTCCACCTGCCCGCTGCCGGCCGGGCTCGTGGCGGTGAGAGAGGTGCCCGAGTGGACGCTCACCCCTGTCGCTGGTGTACCGCCGAAGTCGACCGTGGTTTTTCCCACGAGGAATTCGCTCCCCGTGATCGTGACGACCGTGTGGCCCGCTTCGGACCCACCGTTCGGGCTGACGCCCGAGACGACCGGCTTCCTGGCTTTCGTGAAGCTGAATTTGGTGTGTTCGGGCAGGTTTTCCGATTCGCCGACCGGGTTCCTGACCGTGACGACCGCCGGCCCGACGTCAGCCGGGGTGATCGCCGTGATCGAGGTGGCCGAGTTGACGATCGTTTCCACCGGCACCCCGCCGAACAGCACTTCGGCGCCATCGGCAAAGCCGCTGCCTTCGATCGCCACTTCTTCGCCGCCGGCTTCGGAGCCTTCTTTCGGCTGGACTTCGGCGACCACCGGTTTCACCATGCGCGCGAGCTCAACGAGGTCGTTGCCCGACTGGCCGGCGACGTAGACGTTCGTGCCGTCGGGGCTGACGGTCAGGCGGCGTGCACCTTCGAAGCCGATCAGCGCAACCGAGCCTTCTTTTTCTTCCCCGCAGCCCGAGAGGTTGGTGGTCAGGCATTCATACGGGCTGGGCAGCAACGCGAGCGCGCCCGTCGCTTTGTTGCGCGCGAACGCCGACACGGCGCTTTCGCTCGAGCTGCCTGCGTACACGTTGTTGCCATCGGGGCTGATCGCAACGCCCAGCGGGCCGCCCAGCAGCGTTTTCGCTGTCGTGCACCCGGCTATCGTGTTGCTGCTCACACAGGCGTTGCCCCCACCGAGCTGTTTCAGCGCCCCCTGTTTCGGGCCGCTCGTTTCCCGCGAGAGCTCGATCACGGCTGCATCGTTGTAGGAGTTGGCATAGACGTTCTTGCCGTCCGGGCTGATCGCCAAGTCCTCGGAGCCTTCGAAAGCCGTGCCTTTCGCGCAGCCGACAATGCCATCGCCGATGCACGCTTCTTCGCCAGCGAGCTGTTCGAGCACGCCCGTGCCTTCGTTGCGCCTGAAGGCCGCAACGTCGCCTTCGGCAGGAGATTTCGCGCCCGCCGCCACATAGACGTCTTCTCCGTTCGGCGGGCTGACGACGACGCCGATGACTTCTTTCAAGCCGATCGCCGTATCGACCGGACAGCCGCTTGACGCGCTGCCGATGCATTCGTGCCCGGAGATCTCTTCGAGCGCCCCCGATTCGGTGTTGCGCGAGAGCTCCGCGATCGCTTCGGAGCCGAGACTTGCAACGTAGACGTTCTTTCCGTCAGGGCTGACCGCGATGCCGTACGGCGTGCCGAGACCCTTGGCGGAGGTCTTTTCGCATAGGAACGTTTCCCCGGTCACGCATTCCGGCTTGCCTTCCGGTCCGCTCATGAGGCTCAGCAGCCCGGATTCCTGATCGCGGCTGAGCTCGACGACCATCGCTTTGTCCTGGTCGAGCAGATACACGTTCTTTCCGTCAGGACTTATCGCGATCGCCGCGAGCGAGTCGACGGCGGTGACACCTTCCTGCTCGTTTTCGGGCGCGCAGCGCGGCGCGGACGCCAGGCCGGTGATGCAACCGATCACCTTCAGGGCACCGGATGCCAGGTTGCGTTCGTACTCGACGAGCGCACCGTTGATCGCAACGGAGTAGACGTTCTTGCCGTCCGGGCTGACGGCCGCCTGGTAGGCAGCGCTCAACCCAAACTGGATCTTGGTGGCGCAGATCGCGTGTTCTTCGTTTTCTTCGCCAACGCAGTCCGCCGGCGCCGGGAGCTGCGAGAGCGCGCCGCTCGAGACGCTCGCCTCGGCGCGCCGGGGCAGCAACAGCCAGAGACCCACGATCAGGAGCACGGCCAGCAACGGCCGGCCGAGACGCATGCCGCTCCAGCCGCGGGCTCCGTTCATGTCGATGCTTTCCTCTGAGCTCATCTCGCAACCCCCCGATGGCGCCGCCCAGCCGGCGCTCGCGGTTCGCGGACTCTACAGGCGGCTCGGTGTCAGGGTCGGGTCGCCGCCACGCCGGTCCGGTGCCCTGCGGTTAGCATCAGCCCGTGCCAAGGGGGGATCGCCACAGGAGAGCGCCGGCGTGACCGCAGCGCACGGGCGGCGACGCAAGATGGTCTCGCTGCTGGCCGTCGCCGTGCTGGCCGGCGGCATCGGAGTGCTCGCCTACGCGACGCACCTGCTCCGGCGCAGCGAACTGCAGACGATCGACGCGCGGTACTCGATAAGGGGCTATCCGGGCGCCCCATCGAACGTCGTGCTCATTGCGATCGACCCGGCGACGCTTCAACAAATGCGGCGTGACTTCCCGTTTCCGAGGAGATTCGACGCACAGGTGATCGACCACCTCCGGGAAGCCGGCGCGAAAGCGATTGCGGTCGACCTCGATTTCTCCAAGCCGACCAACGAACGCGAAGACGACGAGCTGTACGAAGCAGTCGCAGCCGCCAGAGGCAAAACCGTCCTCGCAGCCACGGAAGTGGGGTCTGACGGGAACACCGAAGTGCTGGGGGGCTCGCAGAACCTTCGCGAAGCCGGAGCACGCGCCGCCGACGATCACCTGGTGCTCGACACGGACGACTCGGTGAGGCGCTTCGCCCGCGAATACAGCCACCTCGGGAGCTTCGCGACCGTCGCCGTCGAAGTGATGACCGGACACCGAATCCCCCCATCGCTGTTCGAAGACGGCACGCTGCCGATCGACTACTCGGGCGACCCCGAAACACTTCGCCGAATCTCGTATGTGGATCTCCTGCGTGGCAAGTTCGCCGCCGCGTCCGTGCGCGGGAAGCTGGTGGTCATCGGAGCTACGGCACCCATTCTCCAAGACCTCCATCAGACACCAACGAGCACAAACCCGATGCCGGGTCCTGAAATCTGGGCCAACTCGATGTCCACTCTCCTACGCGGCGTCCCGCTGCGGGGCACCCCCGGCTGGATCAACATCCTGATCGTGCTCGTGCTCGGCATCGTCGTGCCCGTGGGCAGCTTGCGCATCCGCCAATGGCGCTCGCTCCTGGATGCGCTCGCGCTGGCGATCGTCTTCACGATCGCTGTGCAGGTCGCATTCGACAGCGGTCGCATCGTCACCTTCGTCTACCCACTTCTGGCGCTCGCGCTCGGCACGCTGGGCACGCTCGCCGTGCTGTACATGAACGAGACGATCGAGCGTACGCGCGTGCACGACCTGTTCTCGCGATTCGTGCCCGCCGACGTCGTCGACCAGGTGGTGGCGAGCGCCGGCGAGAACCTCCGCCTCGGCGCCGTCGAGCGTGACTGCACGGTGCTGTTCTCCGACCTGCGCGGGTTCACCAGCTTCTCAGAGAAGCTGCCGGCAGCGCGCGTCATCGAGGTCGTCAACTGCTACCTCAACGAGATGACCGAGGCGATCCTCGACGCCGGCGGCACGCTCATCGCCTACATGGGCGACGGCATCATGGCCGTGTTCGGCGCGCCGCTCGAGCAGCCCGACCACGCCGACCGCGCGCTCGCCGCCGCCACCGAGATGATCGGCCCGCGCCTGGACGCGTTCAACGCGTGGATCGCCGCGAACGGCCACGACCACCGATTTGCGATGGGCGTGGGCATCAACAGCGGTCCGGTGATGGCCGGCAACATCGGCTCCGAGCAGCGCGTCGAGTACACCGCGCTCGGCGACACCACCAACACCGCCTCGCGCCTGGAGGGCATGACCAAGGGCAGCGGCCACATGCTGTTCGTCGCCGACACCACGCGCGAGCGCATGAAGAACCCGCCCCCAGGGCTGGTGCTCGTCGGCGAGTTGCAGATCCGCGGGCGCGTCGAGCCGGTGCCCGTGTGGACGATCGCGCAAGCGGACTGACGCTCGCACTCGCAGGGCCTGGGAGGCGCGACGTCACGCCGCAGGTGCGCCCTACGTGGATCGCCATCCGCGTCCGCATTCGACCCTAAGGTCCAGAACATGACGATGCCCTGGAACGCCAGACGCGAGCGGCGGAGAAACCGCGAAGAGCGAAGCGAGATCGCAAGATCCTCAGACCTGTCTTCCGACGAGGGCAGCGTTCAGCAACTGCGAGAGGTCGCCGAGACACAGCTCGCCCTGCAGGCGGACAACGCGAGCAGTCTCGACACCCAGGCGCTCACGCTGCTGACCGTCGACGTGGCGTTGTTCGGGATTCTCACCAGCGTGCTCGTCAGCTCCGTGTCGCTGCCGCCGTACTGGGCCTGGGCGCTCGTCCCGCTCGGGCTCTCGCTCGGCCTGGCGTTTGTGGCCGCCGCAGTCCGGGGCGCTCCGGCCACAGGAGCTGATCTCGTGGAGGTGCTCAAGCACAAACAGAGCGCAGGCGAGATCCCAGCCGACGAACTGACGGTGTTGCTGGCTCGGCGCGCCATCGAAGCGCGCGAGCTGAACCTGGTTCAACTGGGCCGCAAGCAGCGCGCGACCAGCCGTGGCGTCCTCGCGTTGTTCTCGTCCTGCCTCGTGCTCGGAGCTCTGGCGCTGGCCGACCAGGGAGTACAATCCAAGCATGGCTCAAAGTACTGCCACAGCCACGAACGAAGCCACAGCCTCTGCGGCAAACGGCGCGACCTCTGGCGAGGCGAGCAAGGACCCTTACGAGGACGTCACGCAGGCGACCGTTCCAAGCGGGCTCACGCTCGTTCCCAAGCGACTCCTTAAAGCGCTCCACCTCGGCTGAGAGCCGTCACGTGGCCTAAGGCCGATACGCCCCCGGCTTGCGCCTCGCCCTGCCCCCGGGGAACGCCAGGCGCAGGATCGTGCGGTGCACCGTTCCCAGCTGCCTGTGCAGCGGTCCCGTGTTGTACGGCAAGCCGTAGCGGCGGCAGACGTCGCGCACGCGCGGTGCGATCTCCGCGTAGCGGCTAGAGGGCATGTCCGGGTACAGGTGGTGCTCCACCTGGAAGCTCAGGTTCCCCGCCAGCAGGTGAAACAGCGGGCCGCCGTCGATGTTCGCCGCGCCCAGCAGCTGGCGCACGTACCAGCCCCCGCGCGTCTCGTCCGCCACCTCCTCCTCGCTGAACGTGTACGTCTGGTCGGGGAAGTGACCGCAGAAGATGATCGAGTGCGCCCACACGTTGCGCACGATGTTCGCCGTGAAGTTCGCCTTCAGCGTCGTGGCGAACGTGGTGCGCGCCGACGCCAGCGAGCCGCGGCTGGTCACCAGTGCCGCCAACGCCGCCAGGGACGGGAACGCCATGTAGTCCTTGACGATCTGCCCGCGCGCCTTCGCGCCGATCGCCTTCAGCTCCGCCCGCAGCTGCTCCTTGGACTTCTCACCCGCGTGGATCGCGTCGAAGTTCAGGTCGTGCAGGGCCACGCCCCACTCGAAGAAGCCCATCAGCAGCAGGTTGTAGAGGGGCTGAAACAGGTACACCGGGTGCCAGCGCTGCTGCGGGTCGACGCGCATGATCTCGTAGCCGAGGTCGCGATCCTTGCCGCGGATGTTCGTGAACGTGTGGTGCTCGTAGTTGTGCGAGTGCCGCCACGCGTCCGCCGGCGACGCCGTGTCCCAGTCCCACGTCTGCGAGTTGATGTCCGGGTCGTTCATCCAGTCCCACTGGCCGTGCATCACGTTGTGGCCGATCTCCATGTTCTCCAGGATCTTCGCCAGCGACAGCGACGCCGTCCCGGCCAGCCACAGCGGCCTGTAACGCGAGCCCAGCAGCAGCGCGCGCGCCGCCAGCACCAGACGGCGGTGCAACGCGATCGTCGCGCGGATGTAGCGCGCGTCGCGCTCGCCCAGGTCCGCGTACACCTCCTCGTGGATCGCGTCCAGCTCCTGTGCCAGCTGCTCCAGCTGCTCGGCCGTCAGGCGCGCCAGCGGGCTCTCCTCGCCGTCTGCCCACGCCGGCTGCCAGCCGGCCGCCTCGGCGTCCGTCCTGCGGCTCTCCGTCTGCATCGTCGCCATGGCTGTTCCTTTCCTCGTCGTGGTTTACAGGTCCAGCTCGACCGCGCCCTCGGGCGCGTTGACGCACGTCTGCAGCAGCTCTCCCGGCTGGCCGTGCACGCGGCCCGTGCGCAGGTCGCGCACGCGCCCGGAGCGCAGCCGCCCCACGCAGCTGTGGCAGATGCCCATGCGGCAGCCGTACGGCAGCGTCGCGCCCGCGCGCTCGCCAGCCGCCAGGATCGACTCGCGGCCGCCCGCGTCGGCCAGCACGCCGCTCGCGCAGAAGCGGATCGCACCGCCCGCGCCCGCCTGCGCCTCGTCGTACTCGTGCGGCTGGAAGTGCTCGACGTGCAACCGCTCGCGCTCGCCCTCGCGCGCCCACAGCTCGCCCATCGCGCGCATCACGCCCGCCGGGCCGCACACGAACGCCTCGCGCTCGCGCCAGTCCGCGCACAGCCGCTCCAGTCCCGCCGGCGTCAGGCGCCCGTGGACGCCCGTCAGCTGCTCGTGCAGCCGGTATCCGCCTGCGCGCGCGTGCAGCGCCCGCAGCTCTGCGCCGAAGATCACGTCCTCCGCCGTGCGCGCGCTGTGCACGTGGACCACGTCGTGCATCGCCCGTTCGCGCGCCAGCTCGCGCAGCATGCTCATGATCGGCGTGATGCCGCTGCCCGCGCTCACGAACAGCAGCCGTCGCGGCACTCGCTCGGGCAGCGTGAACGTGCCCTCCACGCCGCCCAGCCTCACGATCGCCCCCGGCCGCACACGCGAGAACAGGAACGGCGACACCGTGCCCTGCGGGACCAGCTTCGGCGTGATCGCGATGCAGCCGTCCGCGCGGCCAGCGTCTGAGGTCAGCGAGTACGCGCGCCAGTGGTGCACCCCGTCCACCTCCACGCCGAGCCGCACGTACTGGCCCGCGCGGTGGCCCGGCCACTCCCAGCCCGGCTTGATCAGCACCGTCACCGCGTCGCGCGTCTCGCGCTCCACGCGCTGCACCCGCCCGCGCAGCTCGCGCGTCGACCACAGCGGGTTGACCAGCTCCAGGTAGTCGTCCGGCAGCAGCGGCCACGTGAACGAGCGCGCCATGCGCAGCGCAGTGCGGCGCGCCCGCGGCACCTGTGGCGGCGCGCCGCGTTCAGCCATCTTGGAAGCTGGTGTCGGAGTGAAGATTCATGACGTCGGATGATGTTACCTCAGACGAGGTAGCATGGTTACAGGTACCCTGATATGCGTCTAGTGCTACCCTGAAATCGACGATGCCAAGCACGAGCTCGAGTGGATCCGCCCGCACCCCGCGCAGCAGTCGCACGCGCAGCGCAACGAGCCGGCGCAAAGCCGCCAAGCGCGCGCCGGAGAGCGCGGCCTCCAGCCCCGAGACGACCAACGGCGCCACACGCTCCGGGCCGTACGACCTCACCGTCGAGCAGCTCGCCGCCGAGGTCGGCATGTCCGTGCGCAACATCCGCAACCACCACACGCGCGGCCTGCTGCCGCCGCCGGAGGTCAGGGCGCGCGTCGGCTACTACGGCGCCGAGCACGTCGCGCGGCTGCAGCTGATCCTCGACCTGCAGGCCGACGGCTTCAACCTCGCCGCCATCGAGCGGCTGCTCAGCGGCTCGCACGGCCTTGCCGAGCGGCTGCTCGGGCTGCGCCGGGCGGTCACCACGCCGTTCGAGGCCGAGGTCCCCGAGATCGTCACCGCCGATGAGCTCGCCGCCAGGTTCGGCGACGTCGACGCCAAGGACATCGAGCGCGTGCGCAAGCTCAAGCTGCTCGTCCCGCTCGGCGACGGGCGCTTCGAAGCACCCAGCCCCGCGCTGCTCACCGCCGCCGAGCAGGTCGTCGCGCTCGGCATCCCGATGCACGCCGCGCTCGTGCTCGTCGAGAAGGTCAGCCGCGACTGCGAGTCCATCTCGCGCGCGTTCACCAAGCTGTTCCTGCGCGAGCTGTGGCAGCCGTTCGACGAAGCCGGCCAGCCCGACGAGGGCTGGGACGAGCTGATCGCCGGCGTCGGCTCGCTGCGCCCGCTCGCCTCCGAGGCGCTGCTCGCGCTGTTCAAGCAGCGCATGACCGCGCAGCTCGAGGACGCCTTCGGCAAGGTGCTCGAGCACCAGGCCAAGCGCAAGTAGCCGAACCTGCGAATCGGCCCTACGGCACCAGCACGATCTTGCGGTGCGCGCCGGCCGCCAGGCGCGCCCACGCCTCGCGCACCTGATCCAGCGCCATCGGCTCGACCGCCACCGTCATCTCGCCCGCGTCCACGGCCTGCGCGAGCCGTGCGTACGCCTCGCGTCTGACCTCGGGCGGCGCCGCGACGTTGCTGTGGCCCATGATCGCCAGCAGCTTCCCGCGCACCGCCGCCGAGGAGATCGTCGCCTCCGCGCCCGCGCCCTGCCCCAGCTGCACGATCCGCGCGCCGAAGCTCGCCGCGTTGACCGCCGCCGTGAACGGCGCGCCGAACAGCGGGTCCAACACCACGTCGATGCGCCCCTCCGCAGCCTCCACGAGCGCCGCCGGCAGATCCCCGGACGCGTCCAGGCGCACCGCCGCGTCCGCCCCCAGCTCGAGCGTTCGCTCCAGGCTCTCCGGCGAGCGCGCCGCCGCCACCACGCGGCCCGCGCCCAGCACCTTCGCCGCCTGCACCGCGATCTGCCCGACCACGCCGCTCGCCGCCAGCACCAGCACGTGCTCGCCCTCGCGCAGCTGCGCGCGCCACGTCAGCGACAGCCACGCCGCCAGACCCGCGATTCCGAGCGCCACCGCGACGCCGTCGGCCACGCCGTCGGGCACCGGGTACGTCGCGCTCGGGTCGATCAGCGCGCGCTCGGCCATCGAGCCGAACGGCGGGATCGGCGAGTCGAAGTACACGCGCTCGCCGTCCAGCATCCCCACGCCCTCCCGTCCGGCGACGAACGGCAGCGGCGGCTTGCCCGCGTAGAAGCGCCCCGCGCAGATCGCCACGTCCACCGGGTTCACGCCCGCCGCGAGCACGTCCACGACCGCCTGCCCCGGCCCCGCCGCGGGCTCCTGGAACTCGTCCTCGCTCGGGACTCCGTACTCGCGCACGACCGCCGCTCTCATCGCCGCCGCATCCTATGCCGGAGCGCCAGCCGCGCCGCCGCGCGGCCGGGCACGCCGTGCACCGCGCCGCCCGGGAACGTCGCCGCGCTGCCCAGGTACAGGCCGCGCAGCGGCGTGCGGTACGGCGACAGCGACGGCAGCGGGCGGAAGATCAGCTGGTCCAGCGCGTAGCTGCCACCGCCCACGTCGCCGCCCACCAGATTCGCGTTGCGCCTCTGCAGATCGGCGGGCCCGAGCACATGACGGCCGAGGATCCTCTCCCGAAACCCCGGCGCGAAGCGCTCCACCTGTGCCTCCATTCTCTCTACATGGCGGTCCTGCTCGGCCGCCCAATCCAGCGACTGCGGACCGTGCGCGTACGCCCACGCCGTGTGCTTGCCCGCCGGCGCGCGCGTGGGATCCGCGAGCGACTGCTGGCCGAGCAGCATGAACGGGCGCTCCGGCAGGCCGCCCGCGGGCGTCGTGCTCGCCAGCACTTCCGGAGCCGAGCCGCCCAGGTGCACCGTGCCCGCCTCGCGCGCCTGCGGCGCGCTCCACGGGATCGGGCCGTCGAGCGCCCAGTCGAGCTTCAGCGTCGACGGGCCCGGCCGGTAGCGACGCAGCGCCCGCGCATACCCAGCCGGCAGGGCCTCGCCCGCGAGCCGCACCAGCGCCCCCGGCATCACGTCCGCGATCACCACCGGCGCCGCCACGCGCTCGCCGCCGTCGAGCTCCACGCCCACCGCGCGCCCGCGCTCCACCGCCAGCCGCGTCACCGTCGCGCCCGTACGCAGCTCGCCGCCGAGCTCGCGCAGGTAGGAGACCAGCGCGTCCGCCAGCCGGCCCGCGCCGCCCTCCGGGCTCGGCCAGCCGACACCGTGGCCCAGCAGCGTCAGGTACGCCGCCGCGATCGCGCTGCCCGCCGCCTGCAGCGGCGCGTCCGAGTGGATCGCCGAGCCGTACAGCCACGCGCGCGAGCCGTCGCCCTCGAACAGCTCCTCGCCGAGCGCCTGCGCCGGCATCAGCAGCAGCCGCGCGAAGCCGAGCATCCCGCGCGGTCCCAGACCAGCCGTCAGCCGCAGCGGGCCGCGCAGCGGCGGGAAGCCCGCGAGCATCGTCTCGCGCAGCGCGTCGAAGTGGCGCACGAACGGCGCCGCGAACGCGCGCCAGCGCTCGCCGTCGCCCGCGTGCGCCGCGTCGAGGCTCGCAGCCGTGCGCTCCACGTCGCGGTACAGCGCAACCGCCGTGCCGTCCGCAAGCGGGTGTGCCAGGCACGCCGCCGGATGCACCCAGCGCAGGCCGTGGCGCTCCAGCGGCATTTGCGCGAACACCGGCGAGGCCGCCGCCGCCGGATACACCGCCGAGAACGTGTCGTGGCGGAAGCCCGGCAGCGTCAGCTCGTCGCTCGCCACCGCGCCGCCCGCGCGCTGCGCCGCCTCCAGCACCAGCACGCGCCAGCCCGCCCGCGCCATCTCGATCGCCGCCGTCAGGCCGTTCGGGCCCGACCCGACGACCAGCGCGTCGTAGTTCATGCCCGCCAAGGATAGGTATGCGCGATAATCACGCGCTTGCGGATCTCCTTCTGCGGCGTGCGGGGCTCGACCCCCGCGCCCGGCATCGAGTTCGTGCGCTACGGCGGGCACACCTCCTGCCTCGCGCTCTCACACGACGGCGCTTCTGAGCCGACGCTCGTGCTCGACGCGGGCGCCGGGCTGCGAAAGGTCACCGGGCTGCTCGCCGGCGCGCCCTTCACCGGCACCATCCTGCTCAGCCACCTGCACTGGGACCACACGCTCGGGCTGCCCTTCTTCGCCGCCGCCGACCGCGTCGACGCGCGGCCGACGGTGCTGCTGCCCGAGCAGGACAGCGGCCTCGACGCCGCGAGCGTACTCGGCGGCGTGATGTGCCCGCCGTACTTCCCGATCGGGCCGACCCAGCTGCGCGGCGAGTGGACGTTCGCGACGGTGGGCCCCGGCGAGCACGAGATCGAGGGCTTCACCGTGCTCGCGCGCGAGATCCCGCACAAGGGCGGGCGCACGTTCGGCTACCGCATCGGCGACGGGCACTCGACGCTCACGTACATGCCCGACCACTGCCCCACCGCGTTCGGCCCCGGCGAGGACGGGTTCGGCGCCTACCACGCCGCCGCGCTCGAGCTCGCCCGCGACGCCGACGTGCTCGTGCACGACGCGCAGCTGCTCCCCGCGGAGCTCGCCGCCGAGGCCGACTTCGGCCACGCCGTCGCCGACTACTCGGTTGAGCTTGGTAGGCGCGCCGGCACGCGCGCTGTCGTGCTGTTCCACCACCGCCACGACCGCACCGACGACGCGCTCGACGGGCTCGCGCGGCGGCTCGGCGGGGGCTCTGCCCCGAGCGTCAGCCTGGCCACGGAGGGGACTCTGCTGGAGCTGTAGAGCGGCACTTGCCGCATCGCAGGTCCGGCTCCCGCGGCGTCGCCACCGCGTCGATCCGAGCGCCACGGGTATCACTGAGGGATGACCTCAATGATCGAGCGCTTTGGCGCGCTGGGCGTGTTCATGCTGATGGTGCCCGAGAGCGCGTGCATCCCCGTGCCCAGCGAGGTCACGCTGCTGTTCGCCGGAGTGGCCGTCTACCAGGGCTGGATGAGCTTCCCGCTCGCCGTCGTTGCCGCCACCGCCGGCAACCTGCTCGGATCGCTGCTCGCGTACGCGCTCGGCGCGAGCCGCGTGCTTGCCGGCGTCCCCGGCGCGCGCGTCGTGCTCGAGCGCTGGGAAGGGCTGTTCGAGCGCTACGGCACGCGCGCCGTGTTCGTCGCGCGGCTGCTGCCGCTCGCGCGCACGTTCGTGTCGCTGCCCGCCGGGGCGCGGCGCGTGCCGCTCGCCACGTTCGTGGTGTTGACGACGATCGGCTGCGCGTTGTGGGCGGCCGCGTTCGTGCTCGCGGGGCTGCTCGCCGGGGACGCGTGGAGCGGGGTCAGCTCGGTGGTCGGGCGGGTGCTGCTTGGGGTCGGGGTGGTTGTATTGGTGCTCAGCTTGGCGCGGAGGCAGCGGCGCGGGTGAGAAGAACGAAACTAAAATGTCGTGGTTGGCTCTTCACGGAAGCTATTCTTTCCATCCAGGTGAAGCCGATACGTGTCTACTCGCCCCTGACAAGGGAAGCCGCGAAGCTCCTTGGAGCGCGAGTCCGGCTTGCACGACGTGAGCGTCGGTGGACGCTTCAAGAGTTGGCCGAGCGAGTTGGTGTCTCGCACGTGACGATGCGCAAGGTCGAGCGCGGCGATCTCACGGTCGCGCTCGGTCTGGCATTCGAGGCCGCCGCGGTCCTCGGGGTCCCGTTGTTCCACGAGGAACGCGCACGCCGCGTGCTGGAGATCGGCCGTGTCGATGACCGTCTCGCGGTGCTGCCTCAGCTGGTGCGCAAGCCGGTTGAGTTCGACGATGACTTCTGAGCTACAGCCGTGTGGCGCCACGAACGCCGGCAGCGCGCCGCTCGCCGGAATCCAGCGGCACGGTCTCGTGGGAACGGAACTATGGTTTGCCGTATGGACAAGCCCTTCGTGATGAACGTCGCCGACGCCCCAACGATGAGCCACTCCCGCCGGGCGACGATCATCGACTTCGAGGACGACGACTCACCCTGGCCGGACACCGGCGTCAACATCCAGGTAATGCAGCCGGGGCAGCCCAACTGCCGTTATCACTCGGAGCCGGTGCAGGAGGACTTCCTGGTGTTGTACGGCGAGTGCATCGCCATCCTCGAAGGCGAGGAGCGTTCCCTGCGGCAGTGGGACTTTCTGCACTGCCCGGCCGGGGTCGAGCACGTCTTCGTCGGAGCCGGAGACGGTCCGTGCGCTGTGCTGATGATCGGCTCGAGGCGAAAGGACGAGGCGCACTACCCCGTCAACGAGGTTGCGGCGCAGTACGACGCATCGGTCGAGACCGCGACCGACGACCCGGCCGAGGCGTACGCCGACTGGCGGATGGAGCCGTGGCGCCCGGCAGAGAATCCCTGGCCGCTGAGCAGCTAGTGACCTGAGTCGTTGATTCGTTGGCAGTAGTTGGCGAGGCTGTCGAGGATTTCGTCGGCGGTCTTGTGCCAGACGTAGGGTTTGGGGTCGTCGTTCCAGTTGGTGATCCAGGTGCGGA
>Ga0181518_10000706_pt1 | contig 35735 bp, 30 predicted proteins | sample PEATcosm2014_Bin_28_FD_119751 | JGI IMG/M metagenome (GOLD analysis project Ga0181518, IMG submission 119751) | Peatland microbial communities from MTU Mesocosm Facility, Houghton, MI, USA - PEATcosm2014_Bin01_60_metaG | ecosystem: Environmental > Terrestrial > Soil > Wetlands > Peat | place...
GAATGATCGGACGATGTCGACCGCCAGACGTGATGGCACAAGCACCGACCCGTCCGTATCGCCCAGGACCTCGCAACGAGCCTCTATGACGAGATCTGGATCCGAACCGCACACGTCCAACTGCTGCCCGCGCAAGGCAAGCCGTAAGCCTACGATGCCGAAACTGGGTCCGGAACGAGCACTCGTGGCCCTCGCCGCGGTGACGAGGGTCTCGAGAAGTGTGTCACGATCGGCACGAAACTTCACGAGGGCTCTACTCCTTTCAAATTAGGATAAAAGACAATAGGAGTAGTAGAGGCTGGGGATTGTGGATAGTGCAGGTCTTCTCCTGCTCGGGAGGGTCCTAGCCTCAGCAGGGTTATCCTCCGATCACACAGGTCGTCGGCTGCGCCGGTTGACACCTGGGGAGGAACAAGCACGTAATCCACTGTTCTCAAGACGTTATCCACAGATCATAAACCGTTCTTGATCTGAATGCTGAGTTCGGTGACCTGGTCATATACTTGTCGACGCTCTTTCATGAGTGCAGAGATCTTCTCGACGGCGTGGATTACCGTGGTATGGTCACGGTCGCTGAATTCCCGTCCGATGGCGGGATAGCTGAAGTCAGTGAGTTCTCGGAACAGGTACATCGCGATCTGGCGAGCGATGACGAGCGGACGCCGTCGGCTGGGGCCGATGAGCTCATCGATGCTGAAGCCGAAATGGCGAGCACTGATCTCAATGATCTGGTGGGCAGTGATCTGGCGAGGCTGGCTGGAGCCGACGAAGTCCGCCAGGACGGACTCGGCGAGCTCACGGGTGAGTAGTTGGCGGTTCAGACTGGCGTAGGCCGTCACGCGAATGAGCGCGCCTTCGAGCTCACGAATGTTCTCTTTGACCTTGGTAGCAATGAAGTCGAGCACGTCGTCACCGACGACGGCGTGCTCGTGCTCGGCCTTGGTACGCAGGATCGCGATTCGCGTCTCAAGTTCCGGTGGTTGGATGTCGGTGGTGAGGCCTGACAACAACCTGCTGCGGAGACGATCCTCCAAAGTCGCGATCGCGCGCGGTGCGCGATCGGACGTGAGAACGATCTGCTTGGAAGAGCCGTACAAGGAATTGAACGTGTGGAAGAGCTCCTCCTGCAGTGACTCCTTCTTGTCCATGAACTGGACGTCGTCGATGAGCAGCAAGTCGCATTCGCGATATCGCCTGCGGAAGGCCCCCATGTCGTCCTTGGCGCGAAGTGTTTCCACGAACTCGTTCATGAAGGTCTCAGTCGACACGTAACGGACCCTCATCCTCGCAAAGTTCTCGCGTACATAGTTGCCTACAGCCTGCAGCAGGTGTGTCTTGCCCAAACCCGCGGCTCCGTACACGAACAGGGGGTTGTACGAGCGAGCAGGTGCTTCGGCCACCGACAGCGCGGCGGCATGTGCGAAACGATTAGAAGGCCCGGTGACAAAGGTGTCGAAGGTGTACTTCGGGTTGAGCGGAACGTCATCAGCAGCTGACGCGTGTCTGACCCGCGCCGGGACAGCCTGTCCGTTGTGTGCCACAGGGCTGGAGGGTGCCGGCTCGACTGGATTGTGCAGAGCTTCATCCTTGCTCAGCACGAGCTCTTCTGGCCCAGGGTCGTCGATCTGCACGTCGAAACGGAATTGGACCTCCTTGCCCGAGGTGTCGAGAAGGGCATCATGGACAAGGCCATGGAAGCGACCTTCCAGCCGGTCACGGACAACGCCACTTGGTACGGCGAGGACCAGGGTTCCGTTCGCGACTGCCACTGGTCGGATCGCGGAGAACCACGCGCGCCAAGTTGCCTCAGACACCTGCGAACGCAGGGAGTCCGAACAGTCATTCCACAGTTGTTGTGCTTCTGTCACCAGCTCGAGGCCCTCCGGTCGAGAAGTTCTCCACACCAGCATCCACAGGTGTGGACGGCGGGGCGAGCACGCAGGGTGTGCCCGAATCGTACAACGCCAGTGCGGTGCCTGCCGAAGGGCTGCTGCTTGGCCCCGAGGCGGATCGTGCGCTAAATTGCCTGGGCCGGTCCCTGCCGTCTGGTGGACTTGTGTTTTCGCGCGCCAGTTGCAGTGCTCATGTCGGCGGAGCGACTACACGTGCTTCACTGGCCCACCGCCGCGTCTGGAGACATTCCCAGACGCGCGGCACCGGAACGACGAATCGAGGCTGAGATGAAGCAGACGTTCCAACCCAACACCCGCAAGAGAGCGAGAAGGCACGGCTTTCGCCATCGGATGTCCACGCGCGCGGGCCGTGCAGTCATCAAGGCGCGCCGCCGCCGCGGACGTGTCCGGCTGTCGGCTTGAATGACCCTGCGGCACCGGTTCGACTCCCGACGACAATGGGCACTGGACTGCCAGTTCTTGATGCAGAGCCTCATGTGCCGCGCCCGCGCCCGGTTCGTGGCCGAAGGGCGTTCGCTGAGCTGCGTGGCTCGAAGCGACGGGTCCGGTCGGGTCCGGTAAGGGTACAGTTCGTACCAGCACAGAAGACTGACGGGGCGCGGCGAGTCGCATTCGCGGTACCCCGTAAGGTGGGAACCGCAGTCGAGCGCAATCGCTGTCGTCGTCGGTTGCGCGCAGTCGTGGTTGAGGTCACGGCGTCAATTCCTGCGGGGACATACCTCGTGGGCATTGACCATGAGGTTCGCGACCTTCCGTTCCAGGAGCTGAGGGCAAGAGTGATCGAAGCAATGCAGCGAGCGGGCCAGGTGGGCGCTCGATGACCAATGTCAGGTCTGAGCCGACCGCGTCCGCCAGGGCACTGCTCCTGTGCTTGCACGCCTACCAGGCACTGCGCGCGGGCCGACCGTCGCCATGCCGCCATGTTCCCTCCTGCTCGGCTTATGCCATAGAGGCCGTCGAGCTGCACGGTCCTGTTCGGGGAACCTGGTTGGCGATCAAGCGCGTCGCCCGATGTCGCCCGTTCGGCAGCCGGGGCTTCGATCCGGTTCCGAGCTGAGGCCCGACATGCTCTCTGCTACCACACACACGGCGAAAGCAGGCACTTCCATCCTCGGAACGGCCCTGCACCCGATCTTTGTTCTCATCGGCTACGTACTCGCGTTCTTCTACGGCCTGGTCCCCAATTACGCGGTAGCGATCGCTCTGCTGACCATCGTGGTGATGATCGTCGTCTTCCCCCTGACGCGAGCCAGCGCCCGTTCCATGATGCGGATGCAGCTTCTGGCGCCGGAGATGAAGAAGATCCAGACGCGTTACAAGGCAAAGCCCGGGATGCCCGTGGCAGAGCGTCAAGAACTGCGTCAGAAGATGAACGAGGAGGTGATGGCGCTTTATCGCGAGAACGGAGTGAACCCGACCGGTGGCTGCCTGCCGATGTTCCTCCAGTTCCCGATCCTGATTGTTCTCTACGATGTCGTTCGGGGCCTCGCGAAGACGGCGGACCTGCTCAACTCAAAGGGACAGAAGATCTACGTCGACGGCAAGCTGCGCGTCGTGGCGACACCGCAGAACATCCCGAAGACGAGCCGGATGTACCGCGACCTCGTCTCGGCCCATGGCCAGATGCACGCCCTTGGCATAAACCTCGCGGATTCGGTTCGCACGCACCAGCCGCATGTCGTGGATGTCATCCCCTACGCGTTGCTGGTGCTGATAGCAGTGGGCCTCCAGTACGTGTCGATCTGGCAGGTCACGACGCGTAACCCCGCCGCCGCTGCTGCGAACCAGCAGATGCAGCAGATGCAGAAGTACATGCCGCTCATCTTCCTCGTGATCTACATCGCGCTCCCTGCCGGTGTCGGTGTCTACTTCATCGTTTCGAGCCTGTTCCGTGTCGCGCAGCAGGAGTGGATGTACAAGCATGATCCGACGATCGTTGGCGCCATCGAAGAGCTCACCAAACGCAGGCACGCGGACACACCCGTTCCCAGCGTGGGCACAGGCGACGCCGGGGGTCCTCGCAGGACCGGTGGAGGACCTCGGGACGCTGCAAGCGGTGGAGGTTTCCTCGCCCGGATGCGCGACGCGGCCGGAGGTGCCAGCTCGTCCCGACCGGCGATCGAGGAAACCCAGAGGTCCGCTCCGAGGCCAAGGTCCGTTGGGACGAGTGGATCCAAGCGCGGCACGGCGAATGGCTCGAAGCCGCCGATGAACCAGAACGGCTCGAGGAGTGGGTCGGCCGCGAAGAAGCCGAATCAACAGCGGGCATCCGGTTCTGCCCGCTCAGGCGGTGGGACGAAGTCACAGCCTCGTTCGAGGGACAAGCGACCGCGAAGGGGCCGATAGCCCGTGGAATGGGTCGAAATGACCGGTAGAACAGTGCAGGAAGCTGTCGAGGCGGCACTTGACCAGCTAGGCGTAGCCGAGACGGACGCTGAGATCGTCGTGGTGGAAGAGCCGAAATCGGGGATGTTCGGTTTTCGGAGAACTGGTGCGAGGATCAGAGCGCGGGTGCGCCCGGTTCAGCCCCGGGCGAAACGACCCTCACGCCGGCCGCAGGGTGCCACGGTTGGTGGCGAGCGCGGGCGCCGGCGACAAGCCGGCCGTCCCGAGAGCCCGGCCCGCAAGTCGGCCGAGAGAGTCGAGAGCGATGAGGACCGCGTGGCCACCGCGGGTTCTGTTCCAGGAACAACCCGCGACCGGACCCGCCAGGGTCACGGGTCCGGTCAGAACGGTTCGCGAACACCACGTGCCCGGCCCGCGCAACAAGACGCGGAAGATGCGGGTGCGAATGCCGACCTCGGTGGCACTTCGACAGCAGGTGCTCGACAACGCTCGCGCTCGCGAAGACGCGGAGGCCGGGGACGACTTGCTAGCAGCTCAGAGGGAATCGCCGTGGAAGCTTCGAGTGAAGCCGGTCGTGACCCTGGATTGTCTAAGGAGGCGCAGATGAGCATCGAGACCCAGCAGGAGCTCGCAACTGACTTCGTCAGGGAGATCGTCGCCCGGTTCGGGCTCGACGCCACAACGAGTGCGCGTCGAACCGATGATGACGGCATCTACATCAGCGTGGACGGGGACAACCTCGGGCTCTTGGTCGGCCCGAGGGGTGCGACGGTTGAGGCTTTGCAAGAGTTGACTAGGACGGTCGTCCAAAGGCACACCGAGGAGCACACGAGCAGGATTGTCGTGGACGTCGGTGGCTACCGTGAGCGCCGGGCTGCAGCGCTGCGCCAATTCGCGCGAGAGGCCGCTGCTGATGTGCTACGAACCGGCGTCTCCGAGGCACTCGAGCCGATGTCGCCATCAGACCGGAAGGTAGTTCACGACACGGTCAACGACATTGAGGGGTTGGAGACCGCCTCTGAGGGGGTAGAGCCGCGCCGCTACGTCATCATCCGTCCAGCCTCGGCGTCCTCGGCCCAGGAATCCTCCGTCATCTCGACGGAGGAGGATGGCGACCGATCTTCCGAGGCTGCCGATCTGGGCTGAACGGCACGAATGGAGCCTGCACCCGGATCTTGGCCAAGGAAAGATCTGACTTATGGCGTGGTCGGGAGCTTACGATCGCCTTGAGAAGGTGCTCACCGAGGCGCGACGGCGGTCACTAATCGGCAAGCTGCCTTTCGCCGTGCAAAGGGCGCATTCGGAGGGGTTCCTGCGAGCTCTTTCGCTCGAAGTCGTGAACGGCCCCGTTCTCGAGCTCGGATCTGGTGGCGGGCTGCCCGGCCTTGTGCTTGCTGTCGAAGACCAGGAGCTTCGTCTCGTCCTGGTCGACTCGGCGCGACGTTCTGCCGACTTCCTGCGCTGGGCCGTTGAGGAGCTCCAGCTATCAGCGCGAGTGGAAGTCGTCAATGTTCGGGCCGAACGGCTCGGGCGAGACGATAACTACCGGGGAAGCTTCGCGGCGGTTGTGGCGAGAAGCTTCGGTCCTCCCGCCGTGACAGCCGAGTGCGCGGCACCGCTCCTCCGGGTCGGGGGCAGACTGGTGGTATCCGAACCCCCCGCCCAGGATCTCTGCGCCGCTGCCGGCATGAAGGAGATGAGCTCGACAGCGGATCGGTGGCCAGTGGAGGGGTGTGCGAAGCTCGGACTGGCACCGGAGCTCGGACTACGGGAGACATTCGGGTTTGCCGTGCTCCGACAGGTATGCCCCTGTTCGGAACGCTACCCTCGCCGGCCGGGGATCCCAGCGAAGCGACCGCTCTTTCCTTGATTGCCGCTGCCGAAGTTCACGCCTCGATAATGTAGGCCCGATGGCACCGCCGGGCTTCGAGCTTGTCTGCGAGATCGAGCCCCCTACTCGGCCGGACCTCAAGCACGTCAGGCACCAGATCGGAGTCCTGAGCTCGATTGCCGGGACATTTCTCATCCCGGACAACCACATCGGTCGAGCAACGGTCTCAAGTGTCGCGGTCGCACACGAAGTCGAGGCAATGGGCGGCCGCTCTATCGCCTGCTTGAATGCGAGAGACCGCAACCTGCTCGGGTTCCAGCGGGATCTGCTGACGGCCGCAGCGTACGGAGTGGATCAGTTCCTCCTGGTCCGCGGCGACGAACCGCGAACGGGCGGCCGCACCAGCGAGCTCACCGTCCGGACGATGTTGGCCGAGGCCCGGATGTTCGAAGGCACTGCGGGATTCTCCGGGGCCAGGAAGTTGCGTCTGGGCGCGGTCGTCGGCTTCGGCGAGCTGCCTGATTGGAAACGGGAAGCCGACTTCCTGTTCGTGCAGGTCGGCTTCTCGCCCGAAGCGTTGTTGCGCTGGAGCGAACGAGTGCAACCACAGATGGCCGTGTATGCGGGTGTCATTGTCTTGGCGAGTTCCGCAATGGCGCGCAACTTGGCCAGGACGATTCCTGACATAGACATTCCCAGTGAGCTCGTCGAGCAAGTGGATCGGGATCCGAAGGCGGGAATCGAGGCCGCTTGCGATCTGGTGCTGGCGATCCAGGACCTCAAGATCTTCCAAGGTGTGCACTTGATCCCTGTCTCTTGTTATCGTTCGGTCGCTGCCCGGCTCGAGCAGCTGCTCGGCGGGCCGTAGCTGAGTCATGGTGTCAGAGCGCGACTCTGCCGACAGTCATCGAGTCGTGTCGAGGCTCGCGCGTTATGCTCCCGTTGAGCCCATCCTGCCCGCCCAGCACGACGGTCTTTCAGTCGTTCGGCTCGCAGATGTTTCACGTGGAACAGATTTCCTCGAACCGAAGGTGCGATGAACGACCAAGAGGATCAAGACGGGAAAGAAGAGATCGAGCCCGGGAATCCGACGGCCGACGCGCCTGTGCGATCCGAGCTTTCAGAACCGACCGGTCGGGCACAGGTCGTACGCAAGCAGCCCACGGAGCAATCCGTGCGAGCGCTACCGAGAGTGATCGCAGTGGCCAACCAGAAGGGAGGCGTCGGCAAGACGACGACCACAGTGAACCTTGGTGCTGCCCTCGCCGATCTCGGCTACCGGGTGCTGATCGTCGATCTTGACCCGCAGGGCAACGCCACGACCGGGCTTGGGATCGAGGCTCGGAACTTTGATTTCTCGATGTATGACGTCCTTCTTCACGATGTCGCACTCGAAGATTGTGTCGAGCCGACGAACATCAAGAACCTGTTCCTGGCGCCGGCAACCATCGATCTAGCCGGAGCGGAGATCGAGCTGGTTTCGGCGTTCAGCAGAGAGCTTCGGCTGAAGCGAGTGCTCGCCCCTATCCGGGAGGACTTCGGTTACATCTTGATCGACTGCCCGCCCTCCTTGGGGCTCATCACGGTCAACGCCCTTGCTGCGGCGAGCGAGGTGCTCGTGCCGATTCAGTGCGAGTACTACGCCTTGGAGGGCGTTGGTCAGCTGCTCAGGAACGTCGAGCTCGTCAGATGCAACCTGAACCCCGAGCTAGAGGTTTCGGCCATGGTATTGACGATGTACGACTCGCGGACGAGATTGGCCGATCACGTCGTCGCGGAGGTTCGCACCCATTTCGGTGATGCGGTCTGCAAGAACGTGATTCCTCGGACGGTTCGGATCTCGGAGTCGCCGTCGTTCGGCGAGCCGATCACAATCCATTCGCCCTCGTCAAGAGGTGCCATTGCCTATCGCGAACTCGCGAAGGAGGTCAGTGGTGGTCAGGCGTAGCGGTCTGGGCAAGGGGCTGGGGGCGCTCATCCCGCCGTCACCGGGTACCGCCACCGGTTCCATGCTCCGTGATGTGCCGCTTTCCCATATTCGTCCCAACCCGTTCCAGCCTCGTAACCAGTTTGGGGAGCAGGGCCTGTCCGCACTCGTCGACTCGATCAAGGCCGTAGGCATTCTTCAGCCTGTGCTCGTACGAGAGGTCGGGCCGGATGAATACGAGATGATCGCGGGAGAACGTCGCTTCCGCGCCGCGCGCCGCGCAGGACTCCAGTCGATACCTGCGCTGGTCCATCAGGCCGACGATGCGATGAGCCTTGAAGAGGCTCTGGTGGAGAATCTGCATCGCGAGGATCTCAACCCTCTCGACGAAGCCGGCGCGTATCAACAGTTGATCGAGGAATTCAACCTGACGCACGAGGAAGTTGCTCGCAAGGTGGGCCGCTCCAGGGCCGGGATCACCAACGCATTGCGGCTCTTCCAGCTCCCTCCGACAGTCCAGCGGTTTGTGCGTGACGGCCAGCTCAGCGCCGGCCATGCACGTTCGTTGCTCGGCACGCCGGATCGAATCCTGCAGGAGCGGCTTGCCAACGAGGCGATCCACCGCGGTCTTTCTGTTCGCTCGCTGGAGGAGCTCGTCCGCAGCGAGATCCGAGAAGCGCAGGCCGAAGAGGGTGGCTTCGAAGAAGCTCTCGATGATGCCGGGAACCGGATCGGTGTACTCGCTGGAGATCACACTGCTCCGCCCGAGACCCCCGCGCCGAAGCTCGTGCGTTCGCTTCGGCCACCAGGCGTGCACGATCTCGAGGAACTGTTGGAAGACCGACTCAATACGCGGGTCAAGGTCGACATGGGCGGGAAGCGAGGCAAACTTGTAATCGAGTTCGCCACATTGGACGACCTCGAACGCATCTACCGGGTCATCGTCGGAGAGACCTCTACTTGAGATCGTCGCCCGCGCTCGGGGGATGTCGATAGGGCAACGGTCGTCCCCAGGGTGTGAATCAGATCACGATTGGCTCTGAACAAGTAGAAACATCTATCTGACCTGGTCAGAGGCCCTTTTCTTCCACCGGTCTCACCGAAAGTTTACTTTGTCGTTACCTTCTTGACCTCTACTGTTGGTCCAAGTTGATCCACAACCTGTGCATGAGGTTGTGGATCACATCACTCTTCGCTCGTGGACAGCCAACGTTCGAGGGACTCCCGAACTGCTTCTCCAAGACCCGAGGTCTTCATGGCCACCTGATGCGGCGCTCCCAGCTCGAGCACGACAGCTGGCATGGCTGTTCGCCGGAGTATGACCTCAGCCATGCCATGTGCCCCGGCGTCGTGCAGGTCGAGCCGGCCCGCCGCTTGCTTCACGAGCAGCTCGGCCAGGTGCCGGCTCGCCGCCGACTCATAACGAAAGCCCCGGTAGAAGTAAGCCTTGGCAGACTCATGGCCGGGGTCCAGCCGAAGACCGACATAACAGTCCACCATGGCCGTGTTTGCCGCCGAGGCCTGTGCTAACGGGTCCGGGTCGTGCAGCTCGAGCGACCGTGCCCCGGCGAGGAGGAGCGCTCGGCGAACCGCTGCAACACCGGTCGCGAAACCACCCTCTTCCCCGATGGCGATCTTCTTGCAGCTGAGAGTTGCCGGTGCCGCAGTGACCTTGAGTTGTTCTCGCAACGGAGTCACGAGGTCCGCACCTCCCCGGACAGGCGCAACACGGGTCAGCTCCGAGAGCGTCAGCGGGCCGCAGATCCCGTCTGTCACGAGTCCTAGGTTGCGTTGGAACTCGGCGATCGCGGCATGAGTACTGTCGCCGAAGATTCCGTCGACGCCGCCCGGATCGAACCCGAGCCCGCTCAGCCGTCGCTGCATCTCGGCGACGTCGTCTCCCTGCAGCATCGGGCTGCGGCGGTAAAGGAGCCGGTCGCCCAAGCGAAAGCCCGCTTCGACGAGGCTCGACCACGTCTGGTAGTCGCAGACACCGTCGATGCGCAGGCCTCGCTGGGCCTGGAACACTTGCACGGTTGCTGCGGTCCCGGGACCGTAGACCCCGGACTCGTCACGTCCATGCTCGAATCCGAGCCGCCCGAGCCGCTCTTGCAGGTCGGCGACCGCCTCACCGGAGTCGCCCTCACGAAGCGGCAGGAGATCTTCCCCTGTAGGTACCGTCCGAGCACGGCTCATGAGCACGGGCTCTCTGGCACTTCGATCATCTCCGACATCGTAGGAGACGACAGGCAAAGGCCGGTAGCGCGAGCCCTTGTCGCCTCGACTGACTTTGCTTGTCAGAGAAGGGGCTCGAACTCCGACAGAATCTGTGACTTGCTTTTTGCTCCCACGATCCGGGCTTGTGTCTCGCCGTTCTTGAACAGAAGCAAGGTCGGGATGCTCATCACCTGGAACCGCTGAGCGGTCCGGGGATTGTCGTCGACGTTCAGCTTCGCCACTTTGAGCCTGCCGCTGTGAGCGCTGGCGATTTCGTCGAGAATGGGCGCCACCATCTTGCAGGGCCCACACCATTCAGCCCAGAAGTCAACCATTACCGGGATGTCCGAAAGGCCAACAGCCTCGTCGAAAGTGTCGTCACTGACGGTGATGACGTCGTTCATTCCAATCTCCTTGTGGTCAGCTTTGCGCGAGTGACGACAGATATCGCTCGGCATCAATTGCGGCCATGCAACCGGAACCGGCCGCCGTGACCGCCTGCCGGTAGACATGATCCTGGACATCGCCACACGCGAACACACCTGGGACGTTGGTCTTCGTGCCTTCACGACTGACGAGATAACCTGCTTCATCGGTCTCGAGCTGTCCGGCGAACAGCTCCGTGCTCGGAGCATGCCCGATGGCAACGAAGACGCCATCGGCGACGATATCCGACTCCTCACCGGTGTTGACGTCCCGCAGTCGCAATCCGGTCAAGCGTTCGTCGCCGAGCACGTCGACGACAGTTGAGTCCCAGCGGAATCTGATCTTCTCATTTCGGAATGCCCGATCCTGCATGATCTTGGACGCTCGCAACTCCTTGCGACGGTGGACGACTGTCACCGAATCACCGAACTTGGTGAGGAAGAGCGCTTCCTCGAGCGCGGAGTCGCCGCCACCTACGACGACGATCTGCTTGTCCCGGAAGAAGAACCCATCACAAGTCGCACAGGTCGAAACTCCATGACCGAGCAAGCGAGCCTCGTTCTGGAGACCGAGCATGAGTGAGCGCGCCCCGGTCGCGATGATGAGCGTTCTTGACCTTAGTGTCGGCTCGGGCAGATTCCGATCACCGATCCAGATGCCCAACGGCGTCGAAGCCAGGTCGACTTTCGACGCCCTCTCCGTCAGGATCTCCGCGCCGAAGCGTACGGCCTGGGCTCGCATCGACATCATGAGCTCGGGACCGAGCACTCCGTGGGCGAAGCCGGGGAAATTCTCAACGTCTGTCGTCAGCATGAGCTGGCCACCAGGTTGATCGCTCGAGGACGACGGCTCGCCTTCGAGGACCAGCGGTCGCAGGTCGGCGCGCGCCGAGTAGATCGCTGCAGTCAAGCCAGCGGGCCCCGAGCCGAGAACCACCACGTCACGTATCTCGGCCGACTCCATTTGTGCCCTCTTCCCTTCTTGCCGGCCGGCTAGCTCCGGCTGTGGCGCATCCTGGAGATCAACGTCCCGACCACAACGAAGATTCCGCCGATCAACAGGTAGCTCGCCCAAACGCGTTGGTCGAAGACCTCGTTGTTGAGAAGGCGAACGACACCAATGATGACCGCCACGATGACAAAGACCACGACGGAGAAGGCCAACACCCCGAAGACGGCCGCGCGGACAAGCTTCTGCACTGGCCGCACGGTGTGGTCACGAACGAGCTCGACCACCTGTCCGACCTTGTCAGTGAGCTGTGCAGCCCAGTCGTCTCGGGGGGCCGGCTCAGAAGTCATGTCCAGTAGGTTAGCCGCCCACGGTTTCCGCGAGCCGATAGCAGACGCCTATGCACCTTGGGCCGGCGTGGGTCCCGATGACCGGACCGATGTAGTTGATGAGAATGTCTTCCCGGGGGAATATCCCGGTGAGCATCTCCAGGAAGACGTCGAGATCCGGTGCCGCGGCGTGTGCTATCGCGAGACCGTCCAGCTTGCCGGCCTGTTTCAACTTGTTGACGAGATACTCGAGCGAGCCCGCACGTGTTCGTTGCCGCGACTCGGCTTCGGCGGCACCGTCTCGGATCTCGATGATCGGCTTGATCGACAAGAGCGAACCCAAGAGAGCCCTCGCTGCCCCTATCCGGCCGCCCTTTCGGACGTTGTCCATGGTGTCGAGGGCCCCGAACACGCGGATCCTCGGGACAACCGCCCGGGCGGCTGCCTCGGTGGCGCCGAGATCGTCTGTGGCCGTGGCGACCCTTGCCGCTTCCAGTACGACCATCGCCTGGCCCAAGGTCACGGTACGAGTGTCCACAACCCGGACGTCGATTCGCCCGCGCACCTCGTCAGCACCGGCGCAAGCGGCTTGGTAGGTCGAGGAAAGCCCCGACGAGAGCGTGAGACACACGACGCTGGTGCATCCGTCGTCCGCCGCCTGCGTGAAGCTCTCAGCGAACGCGCCGGGTGACGGCGCCGAGGTCTCGGGCAGGACGCTTGTCATGGCACACCGGCGCCAGAACTCGGAGGGCTCGATCAGCCTCATCTCGTCGGGTCCCCAGTCACCCAGCCGAACGTCGAGTGGGACGATCCGGATGTCATATTCGGCGGCGAGGCTCGTGGGAATATCCGCCGCGCTATCGGTAACGACTCTTATCCCGGCCATGGGTTCCCCTTCCGGCAATCGCGTGCCGCCGCCTCGAATTCTGCCAGCCGGCAAGAGTCCCGGCGAGTCCTGCTGCAAGCGCGTAGGCGAGCACGCCTGCGAAGACGCCTGCAATCACGCGCACCAACAGGCCGAACCCCTGGTTCGATCCGACTCCTGCGAGAACCAGGGCTACGACGAAGGCCATGACAAGTGAGCAGATCACCGTGCGCGACACGTAACGGACCACGCTGAAGCCGCCGAGGCCGCCTACCCGGGTCCGCAGAACGATCAGCGCTGCCAACGCGGCGACCGTGTAGGCGACGGAGAGTGACAAGGCCAGCCCCTTTGCCCCGAGGGTGCTGCGGAATCCGAACGCGAGCAAGATGTTCAACCCGTTCTCCAACAGGTAGAGGAAGAAGGGGGTGCGCGTGTCGCGCATGGCCTGGAAGGCCAGGATCGCGAGCAGATATATACAGTACCCGGGCAAGCCCAACGCAAGGAGCTCGAGCATCGTTGCCGTGAGGTGCGCCCCGCTCGAGTGGTGGGCGCTCCCGGCCCCCAAGGAGATGAGCGAGATGGCGGGCCGGGCCAAAAGTAGATAGCCGACGACGGCTGGGATCACGCCCGCCAGCGTGCGACGAAGCCCGAGTCCGAACTGCTCGGCGAAGCCGGCGGTGTCACCTCCGGCGAAGCGTGACGCAAGTACGGGCGCGATCGTGGTCATGACCGAGACCGCGACTATGCCAAAAGGCAGCTGGAAGAAGATTGACGCGTAGGTGTAAGCGGTGAGGGTGGCCGCACCGATTCTCACCGCGATTGCCGACACCACAAAGACTGCAGCCTGATTTGCGATGACGAACCCGAAGGTCCAGCCCGAGAGATTGACGATCTCGCGCACGGCGGGGTCACTTGGTCGCCACCGTGGACGCACTCGCAGGCCGCAGTGCAACAAGCTGGGGACGAGTGCCGCAGCCTGGACGACAACGCCCATCGTCGTACCGACGCCGAGCAGCAGGAGCAGCCGATGGTCGTGCTGGACCGCGGCAAGGCTGTGAGTGTGGGCGGTGGCGGCGAAGGCCATGAGGATGCCGATGGCGACGACGTTGTTGAGGATCGGGGCGAAGGCCGGCGCGGAGAAGCGACGAGCGGTGTTCAACACCGCGGTGATCAGGCTGATAGCGCCGTACGCGAGCAGCTGGGGCGCGAAGAGCCGAAGCAGCGAGGTGGCGACCTGACGCTCGGCGACGATCCCGGGCCCGTGACTGCCGACGGTGTACAAGTCGATGATCAACGGAGCGGCGAGGAAGAACACAACGGTTGCGACGAGAAGCACACAGGCCGCCAGGGTCAGCACGGCGGAGATCGATTCGACGGCCTCTTGCTCGGAGCGTGTCGCGAGGCGAGAGACGAACACCGGGACGAAGGTGGCTGTGAGGATCCCGCCGAGCACGAGATCGTGCACGATGTTCGGCGTGTTGTTGGCGAGGTTGAATGAGTCGGAAAGAGTCGAGTACCCGAGCGCGTAGATCGCGACGAGAATGCGCAGGAGCCCGGTGATTCGCGAGATGAGCGTGCCGGCTGCGACATAGGCGGTCGCCGTGCCCAGGCCTGGGCGCGGCCGCACGCTACGAGCGGCGCCCTTCGGCATTGGACGCGCGACGGGGCTGACGGCACCTGGCGCGGTATCCCGGGACCTTGTGAGCCCTGCGGGCGCAGGTATCCCGGGCAGGGTACGAGGCAGGCGTCCCCGGTAGATCGTCCGATGATCGCCGCGGCCGTGAGAATGCCGCCGCCTGCTCCTCACGAGGCCGGTTCCGGAACGGTACCCGGTGTCGGTTCGTCCGGCTGGCTTGGGCCATGTCTGGAGGCGTGTCGCCGCCGACGACGCGACGCGGACCGGAACCACCAGAACAGGAGGAAGGCCGCTGCACCGACGGTCAACGCGATCGCGACACCCGAGATCGCCGTGGATCGGATCGTGAGCTCGGCGCGTGCAAGCTCGAGACGACCAGTTGGCGAGAGAAGTTGCAGCAGAAGGCGAGAATCGCCTGACGTGCGTGTCCTCAAGCGGACGATGAAGCTCGTCGTGCCACGCTTCAGTACGACCCGGGCGTTGATCGACGAGATCAGATTCGCACCCGAGACCACCAAAATGGCGTGAAGCGGCGTCCTCGAGCCCGAGGCGATGGCGATGGGGAACCTGGCGGGTGACGAGGTCACTGTCACAGTCCGGCCCGCCGGCAGGCTGAGCTTGGAGTCGAGCTTGCTCATCGTGGCGAGCGACGCAGAAAGGTACGCCTGGCGGGTGCCGGGATCGAGCCCCGCGGTTTCGGCCAACAGGATCGCGTCATTGAGGTTGTTGGTCAGCGTGGTGTCACCCGGAATGATCGAGGACAGCTCCGCGACCTCAGTGCGCGCCGCTTGCACTTGGGCGCTGGTGATCGGCCCACCGGAGCTGGGCGGCGGGCTCACGATCGAGCGGACGGCGGCCGAGCAACCGCTTGCGACGCTGGGCGGTTCTTGGCAGGTTCCACGTGGGACCGTCTGGAAGAGCTGGCCGATCGGCACGGTTGTGACGATGGGGCTCGACTGGAGTCCCTGCAGCGTCGCACTGAGGAATCCAGGTGCTGGTGCCCAGGATTCAGAAGCGACAAGCGCCACGCCTCTAAGTTGCGGATAATTCGGCGAGTCGAAGTAGAGCTCCGCCAGGTCAGCGAGCAATTGTTGCGCTCGCAGCGCCGAGCTCGCGGATCCAGTCAGATGTGCCGCCAAGCCAGTGTCGGCTTGCAAGCCCTGAACGGTGGATCCTGCAATGCGAAACGGTGCCGAAAGCGTGTAAGGCCACTGCACCGCTGCTGGCCCGTCGCTCGTGAGCGACTCGAGGTTGCCTTCCGGGACCACGATCTGCGTGACGCCGTCAGCGGCGAGAGCCGCGAGGCCGTGCGTGCCGACCGGTGTCGTCGCTACGTAGACACGCGGGCTCCCACGGAGGTGGAGCGCATCGGTGAAGATCTCGTTGCCAAGTACGAGCTGGCTTGCCAGGTCGTTCTCGAGACCGGCCCGGATCAGCTGGGTTGGATCGACGGCACTGAAGGGACCGGCCACAAGCGTGCCCGGGTCGTGGGAGGCGATTGTGCTCACAAGACTCGAGTACTTCTTGCTCCGAGCGAGGGCCAGAAGCGTCTGTCCGTAGAGGTCAACGGTCAGTGGTGCCTTGGGCCAGCTCGTCTCTGAGTGCTCGATCGTCTCGAGCACGGCAAGGGTCCGGGAGGACACAGCTGGCCTTCCAGCGGCGGTGAGCGCCACCGAAGCCCCCACCGGCAGGATGAACGAGAAACGGAGCCGCTCTTGTGGCGTAACCGACGAGGGGACGACGATCAGGTACGTCGTGAAGGAGTCCACCGGCTGGCCGGTCAAAGTGTCGACGAGGGACACCTGGAGCGGGTAGACGCCACCGCAGCCGCCGTAACGCTGCGGGCACGGAAGCTGGAAGATTCGATCGCCGGGCACTTTGGCCGGGACCCGGCCGGGGAGGCCCGAGCCTACGACGTAGATCTCCAGGGACTGACTGGCGTTTCTTATCGAACTCAGCGAGAACTTGTAAGGCGAGAGTTGGGAAAGCCCTGCAAGCTGGCCTGCGAGGGTCGCATCGAACTCGTCACGACTCGCGAGCGACGATCCGTCGGGCTCGGTGTACAGTGCCACGCTGATCAAGAGATTTGAGGGTGGAATCGACGAACGCACCCTGAGGCCGAGCCGAACCGGCACGCGCGAGGTCTGCACCCAGGCGTCCTGAGAGGTCAGTGAGACGACGCCGCCCCCCCCTGGCTGGGCTCCGGCAGGGTGCGAGAGGCCAGTGGGCCCCGTGGCGAGCAGCATGGCGACAAGGACGACCCCAGCCCGCGCGGTGAACCGCCCAAGCGGCATGAACGCCGACCGGGCATCGCTGAGCCATGTGGCGGACGGCAACGGTAGTCTTGTCCTCCGATCGGACACGCGAGACGCAGCGAGCCTATCGGCGCGGGGAGTGCTCATACTGCCAAGGGGGAGATCGGAAGAACTTTGTGGCACCGGAACGACCATGCGATCGCCACCGCACATCGGGCGCGGGAGCGGTACGGTCGTGGAATGGTAGTGCTGTTCGGACGTCACGAGGAGTTCGCAGCACACGCCACAGGAAGGTGGCACCCTGAGCGTGCCGAGCGCCTGGAGGCAGTCTTCGCCGGCGTCGAAGGCTCGCCTGCCGCTGCGGTGATCGTCCCGTTCGAGCCCCGGCGGGCAACACGAGGAGAACTCGAGATCGTTCACGACCCGTCGTACATCGAGCGCATCGAGGATCATTGCCTCAGGGGGGGCGGACACCTCGACCAGGACACTGTCGCCGTCCCTGCTTCGTTTGACGCAGCCCTGCGGGCTGCGGGCGCCGGCCTGGACGCAGTCGAACGCCTCCGCAGAGGAGAAGGCGACGGCGCTTTTCTCGCGGTGCGACCTCCCGGGCATCACGCGCTTGGGGCGAGAGCAATGGGCTTCTGCTTGTTCAACAATGTTGCCGTCACTGCCGCGTTGATCGCCGCACAAGGCGAGCGCGTCATGGTTCTCGACTGGGATGCCCACCACGGCAACGGGACCCAGGAGCTCTTCTATGAGCGTTCTGATGTCCTTTACGTGTCGCTCCATCAGTTCCCCTTCTATCCCGGGACCGGGTCGTTGAGCGAGATCGGAACCGGCCCTGGGAAGGGCGCGACGGTGAACATGCCGTTTCCTGCTGAAACCGGAGGCGACGCCTACCGTTTGGCGTTTGACGACGTGGTTGCGCCGCTGGCTGAGGAGTTCGCTCCGGGCTGGCTGCTCATCTCGGCGGGATTCGATGCGCATCGAGCCGATCCATTGACCGACCTCGGGCTCACCGCGGGCGACTTTGCGGACTTGACCGCCCGGGCAGTGCGCTTGGTGCCACGCGGGCGGCTCGTAGCATTTCTCGAAGGCGGCTACGACCTCACCTCGCTGGCGGCTTCCGTCGGTGCGTGCGTAGCTGCGCTCGGGGGGGTCGATTACCGTCCCGAGCCCGCCTCAGACGGCGAGATAACTGAGCATGTACGCGAGGTCATCACGACGGCCGGTCGATACCACCGGGCTGCGTTCGCAAGATGAGCCGGGAACCAGCCTCTCCGACCGTGGTTCCCGAGCGCCTCCGCCCGGTTCTCGAGGCGACGCGGCCGATTGCGGAACGCTTCCTGGCCGCCGGCAAGCGGGTCTTCCTAGTCGGAGGGCCCGTACGCGACGGAATCGCTGGGCGGCCCGGGGGCCTAGAACCGGGCCTGGACGTTGACATCGACCTTACGACGGACGCGACCCCCGATGAGATCGAGACGTTGGTCTCTGACATGAGCGATGCCATGTGGAACCAGGGCAAGCGCTTCGGGACCATTGGGCTCATGCGCGCCGGACGTCGTTTCGAGATCACGACGCACAGGGCGGAAGCCTACGTGCCCGACTCCCGCAAGCCCGAGGTCCGATTCGGCAGCGACATCGAGACCGACCTGTCGCGCCGGGACTTCACCGTGAACGCGATGGCGCTCAGTCTGCCGGATCTCGTGCTGGTTGATCCATTCGACGGCATCACCGATCTCGCGGCGAGGCGGTTGCGCACCCCGCTCGATCCCGAGGTGTCGTTCTCAGACGATCCTCTGCGCATGTTACGGGCCGCCCGGTTCATCGCCGGTTACGGCCTCAGGCCCGACGCGGAGCTCGTGACGGCTGTCGAGACCATGGGGTCACGCCTCGGGATCGTCTCCAGGGAGCGGATCAGGGACGAGTTGGACAAACTGCTCGTGTTGCCCAATCCGTCGCCGGGGCTCTGGTTCATCGTCAACACGGGGCTGGCAGAGGAGTTCCTTCCCGAGCTTCCGGCTCTCGCCCTCGAGCAGGACCCGGTTCAGCGGCACAAGGACGTCCTCGCCCATACGATCGCCGTCGTCGAGAAGACGAGACCCGACAGGACTCTTCGCTTGGCGGCGCTCTTTCATGACGTCGGCAAGCCGTTGACGCGCTCGATTGGTCCCGGCGGGGTGCACTTCCACCACCACGACGTCGTCGGGGCGAGGATGACGCGAAAGCGAATGCAGGAGCTGCGTTATCCGAGCGAAGTCATCGACGACGTCGAGCAGCTCGTGGAGCTTCATCTGCGGTTCCACACCTACAAGATGGGCTGGACCGACTCGGCGGCACGCCGCTACGCGCACGACGCCGGCCCGTTGCTCGGCCGTCTGAACGAGCTGACCCGTTGCGACTGCACGACCCGCAACCAGGCCAAGGCGAGGGAGCTCGGCTCACGGATGGACGAGCTCGAGCGACGCCTCGGCGAGCTTCGTGAGCGCGAGGAGCTGGACTCCATACGCCCGCAACTGGACGGTGTCGCGGTGATGGAACATCTCGGCATCCCTCCCGGCCGAGATGTCGGCGCGGCGCTCGAGCTCCTGTTGCAGATTCGCCTGGACGAGGGACTACTCGGCGAGGAGGAGATCCTGCGACGCCTAGACGCCTGGTGGGAAGAGCGGTCGCGACCCAGCTGATCGGCGCTGCTCTGGGATCCACCTCCGTGCCGGGGCGGACAGGAGTTGTCGGCGACGTCCTCGACCATCCGGTGGGTGTGGTCGTCGAACTGCACCGGTGGCGACTTCATGAAGCTCGCCGTTTGGGCTCATCGAGCTTCGAGACGGGACCGCTTTGCGGTTCGGACCCACACATCTGTAGAAGGCGATGGCGTCCGCTCGTCGCCCGAAGATCGCTCGAGGAGCGGGTCGGCCTCCTCACTGGGTTCGCACCGGGTTCCTAAGGGCTGAGCAGTGCTCGGGGAACGCCCCCGGGCCGGGGTGTGCTCGATGCACGTACGACGAGCTCGGGTTCGAATCGGACGGCCCGATGCTCATGCGGAGCGCCGGTCACCTCCTCGAGAAGCAGCTCGGCGGCGGCGACGCCGAGCTCGTACTTTGGCTGGCGCACAGAGCTGAGCGAGGGCGACAGCATGGAGGCGAACACCACGTCGTCGTAGCCGACGACGGCCATCTCTTCGGGAACAGCGACGCCAGCCACGGCGAGCCCCCGGAGCACCCCAAAGGCGAGAAGGTCGTTGGCGCACATCACCGCGCTCGGGCGGGGCTCGGCAGCGAGGAGCGTCGCCACCGCAGCTTCGCCTTGGTCGATGGTGAGAGCACCCACGACGATCTCTTGGAGCGAGGCGCTGCGGCAGTGGCGAGCCCGCTGGACCGACCGGCGAGCACCCTCCTTCCGGTCGATGCACTGCCGAATCGTCGCCGGACCGTTGACCAGTGCGATCGCCTCGTGCCCCAGATCGAAGAGATGGTCTGCGGCAAGTTCGGCACCTCGGATGTCGTCTACCGCCGCGGAGCACAGCCCGTGGCTGCTGCCGTCCCGATCCAGCAGCACCGTCGGGATGCCGCGAGCCACCAGTGCCACAGCGCTTTCAAGGTCGCTGTCGACCGGGCAAACCAGAAGGCCGTCGACACGATGCTCCTCGAGCACGCGGAAGTAGCGTTGCTCGCGGTTGGCCGACTCGTCGGTAGAGCAGAGCATCAAGACGTAGTCCTGATCACGCAGCACGTGCTCGACGCCGCGGACTACTTCGGTGAAAAACGGGTTCGCAATGTCGAGGAGGACCACCCCGATCGTGCGGCTTTTGCCCACTCTCAGCTGGTGTGCTGCGGTGTTGCGCACGAACCGCGTCGAGTCGATCGCATCGAGAACCCGCCTGCGAGTGGTCGGAGACACGACCGAAGGGTTGTTGAGCACGTTCGACACCGTGCCGATGGACACTTGCGCAAGGCTGGCGACCTCGCGGATGGTGACCCGACGCTTGGCAGAAGCTCGATCGATGCCAGAGGCGCTTGAGCGACGCCTCTCCGCTGGTCCCCGCCGGTTCACCGGAGTCCGTCGTGAAGGCTCGTGGGGAGGCAGCCGTTGGTCATCACACGGTGCCTTGACAGCGACTGGCCACGTCGTTAGCGTTCGCTCCCGTAAAAGTTTCAGCAAAGTGAATCGGGTCACATTCACCTGGGGATGTACTGGCGGTTACCCCGAAGGGATCGAGGAATTCATTTGTTGTGTGCCCGCTTTGAAACGATTCATTCCTTCTCTGGAGAAAACTGAGACTTGGGGATGTCGCTGAACCGGCAGGGCGGAAAGGCTTGGGAGACGGCGACGACATGGCGGTTGACACCGTACACGACGGCCTTCGCCGCAAGACAGGGACAAGGTAAGCAGCAGGAACAAGGCAGGCAACTGTGCGGCGGATGGCACCCAGACGGTCTGGGCGACCGAGCCGTCGGGCCCGAGGGTGGGCTGTGGGCGAGAGCGTCGAGATGACGGCTGGCGACACGCCTCCGGGCGACCCCACGGCTAGTTTCTACCGGGCCGTTGACCAAGGAGAGGGCGAGCCATTTGCCGATGGCGCCCAGCCTGCGGTGGCCGACCCCACGAGCTCACCTGGAGAGGACCGACCCGCTCTCGTCCTCAAGCATGCGACCAAGTCGTTCGGCGCTGTGCAAGCGTTGGTCGACGGCGACATCGAGCTGCACTGGGGCGAGACCCACGGCCTCGTCGGCGAGAACGGGGCCGGCAAGTCGACCCTGGTCAAGGTCCTGGCGGGCGTCCACCAGCCCGAGAGCGGACGGCTCGTTGTCAACGGCCGGGAGGTGACCCTGGACGGCCCCGCCGCTTCTCGGGCGGTGGGGATCGCCGTCATCCACCAGGAAGCATCGGTGTTCCCAGACCTCAGTGTCGCCGAGAACGTGTTCATCGGGCGCGAACCGCTGCGCCGCGGGCGCCGCATCGACTTCAAGTCGATGAACGAGCAGATCGCCGTCATTGTCGAACGTCTCGGCGTCCGTCTCGACCCGCGTCGGATCGCGCGCGGGCTCTCGGTCGCCGACCAACAGATAATGGAGATCACCAAAGCGGTCTCGCTGAACGCGTCCATCATCGTGATGGACGAGCCGACCGCATCACTTTCCGCCCACGAGGTCAACCGGCTCTTCGAGATGATCGAGACGCTCCGGCGCGAAGGCAAAGCGGTGCTCTTCATCTCCCATCGCCTCCAGGAAGTCTTCGACCTCTGCCAGCGGGTGACGGTGATGCGCGACGGTCGCCACGTTTTCACCCGGCCGCTCGCCGGGCTGGTCGCAGACGACCTTGTCCAGGCGATGGTGGGGCGCGAGGTGGTCGACCGGGCTGGCGCGGGTGGGCAGCGAATCGGCGATGTCGTCCTCGCTGTCGAGCACCTGAGCCGAGAGGGCGTCTTCACCGACGTGTCCTTCACCGTACACGCGGGTGAGATCGTCGTGCTCGCCGGCCTGGTCGGGGCCGGCCGGAGCGAAGTGGCACGGGCCATCTTCGGGATCGACCACCGCGATGCCGGACGCGTGTCGGTCAACGGACGACCGCTGCGATCGGGGTCGCCGACCGCTGCGATCGCGGCCGGCGTCGGTTTTGTTCCCGAGGACCGACGCCAGCAGGGGCTGGTCATGGCGATGGCGATCGACCGCAACATCGCCCTTGCCTCCTACGACCACTTGAAACGTTCAGGGCTCATCTGGGGCGCCCTCGAGCGCCGCTTTGCCTCCGACTGGGCGAGCCGGCTCCTCCTCAAGTACGGACGGATCACCGGCAACGCTTCCACCCTGTCCGGTGGGAACCAGCAGAAGCTCGTCCTCGCGAAATGGCTCGGGCGGCACCCTTCGCTTCTCATCGTCGACGAACCAACCCGGGGTATCGACGTCGCGACCAAGGCGGAGGTCCACCGCCTCCTAGAGGCACTCGCGGCCGAGGAGGCGGTCGCCGTGCTGATGATCTCGTCGGAGCTCCCGGAGGTCCTGCGGATGGGCAACCGGACCCTTGTCATGAGGGAGGGACGGCTCGTCGCCGAGTTCTCCCACAGTGAGGTCTCCGAGGAACACATCGTGGCGGCGGCCACAGGGCAGACTGCGGCCGTCGGCGACCTGGTCACGACCGACGCGACGGGACATCACACACCATGAGTCCACAGCTGCCTGACGGCACCACCCGCAGCTGGCGGTCGAGATGACGAACCTGGACGGAACCTTGGTACAGGCAACCGAAAGCCCGCAACGGCTGGTCGACTTGGTCTTCCGACTCCGGGAGTACGGGATCATCGCCGTCCTGGTCATCTTCATTGCCGTGACCACAGGCCTTCAGCCACGGTTCCTGGGACAGCAGAACATCAAGTTCATCCTGCTGAACGCCACGATCTACGCCCTGCTGGCGCTCGGCGAGACGATGGTCGTGGTTAGCCGGCAGATGGACCTCTCTGTCGGCTCGGTGCTGGGCCTCTCTGCTTACGTTTCTTCCAACCTCTTCGGGCAGGTGCACGGGATCCCCATCCCGGTGGTCTTTCTCGCCGGCATCGGGATTGGTGTCGCATGCGGCGTGGTCAACGGCGCCATCACCGCCCTCGCCCGGGTACCGGGCCTGGTCGTCACGCTGGCCACCCTCTACATCATTCGAGGTATCGACATCTCGATCATCGGTGGAGGAGAGGTGGTCGCCAGCTCGCTGCCGGCCCACTTCTTGGCGATCGGCTCCGACTCGGTCGTCGGCGTTCCGTACGTCACCATGTGCGTGGCGGTGGTCATAGCGGCCGGCGCCTACTTCCTCCGTTCTTTCCGGTCGGGACGCGAGCTCTACGCCATCGGGTCGAATCCGGACGCAGCCCGCCTGGTCGGTATTCCGATCGGGCGGCGCGTCTTCACTTCCTACGTGGCCAGCGGCGCCATCGCCGGCCTCGCCGGGGTCCTTTGGGCGACCTACTACGGGACGGTCGATTCCACCGCGGGCACAGGGTACGAGCTGACGGTTGTCACAGCGGTCGTGGTGGGCGGTGTCGCCATCTTCGGCGGTAGCGGGAGTGTGATCGGCGCCGCATTCGGCGCTCTGCTCCTTTCCACAATTGCCACTGCCCTCTACGCTCTCAACGTTTCGCCGTTCTGGGATCCGGCCCTTGACGGTCTTCTCCTCGTTCTGGCCATCACGCTGGACCGGACGCTCGCCGTCCGGCTTGCCAATGCGATGAGAAAGCGGACGTTCCGCCATGAACCCTGAGCCCACGTCCGGGGTCAGCGAACCCCAGCCCAGCAGCACCGTGCTCGCCCGCCTCTCGCGCTTTCGGGTCCTGGCGCGCTGGGAGGTCGCCCTGCTTGCGGCGGTCGTGGCCGTTTTCGTCGTCGGGCGGGTGGTGTCGCCTGAGTTCCTCACTAGTTACAACTTCTTCGACATGGGCATCTCCAATGGTGAGCTGGCGATCATGGCCCTGCCTATGACGCTGATTGTCGCCACCGGCGAGATCGACCTTTCGGTTTCGTCGACCCTCGGCCTGGCGAGCAGCCTGCTCGGACTCCTCTGGATGCACGGCTGGCCGATGCCCGCGATCATCGTGGTGGTCCTGGCCTGCGGCGCCGTCCTGGGAGCCTTCAACGGCGTGCTCGTCACGCGCGTCGGCCTGCCGTCGATCGCCGTGACCATCGGCACCATGCTGCTCTACGCGGGCATCGGCGAGATTCTCCTCGGCTCGAACATAGTCTCGAACTTCCCTGCCACATACACCAACATCGGGGTGTACGGCGTGCCCGGCATCGGCCTTTCCTACTCGACGGTGATCTTCTTCGGGCTGGCGATCATCTTCGGCGCCGTCCTCCACTTCACCCCCTTCGGTCGTTCGATCTTTGCCATGGGGGCCAATCAAGAGGCCGCAATCTTCTCAGGGGTCCGGGTCAAGCGCACCAAGACCATCCTCTACATCGTCTCAGGGATCGTCTGCTCGGGAGCCGGGATCCTCTACACCTTCAAGCTTTCCACCGCCGAGTACGACAACGGGACGGGACTGGTCCTCTCCGTGGTGGCCATCGTCCTGTTGGGAGGCGTGTCGATCTTCGGCGGCAAGGGCTCCATGGTCGGCGTCGTGTTTGCCGTGCTCATCTACGCAGGCCTGTTGGACGCGCTGCTCTTGACCGGCTTCCCCCAGCAGGCGAGCGGCATCGTCATCGGGGGGCTGTTGCTCCTCAGCGTGCTGGTGCCAAGCGTGCCCGAATTCCGCTCGCGGCTGCGCGCCGGACGTCACCGCCTGCAGAGACAGGCGCCCGAGGCGGCCATTGTGCACGGCGGATCTGTTGCCCAGCCGCGGCTGACGGGCGACAGCAGTAGCAAAGCCGGTCAAGGAGGGCAGCCTATTTGAGACGATCTGGGGCGATATGCCCCCTTCAGGTGTAGACATATGTGCGTGCGACGAGTTCAAGTCGTCGAACAAACGAAATTGCAAATCATGGGTTGTGTCGCGGAACAATTCCGCCTCAGACATACCAGGAAGAGAGGCAGAACTATTCAGGCCTACTCCGTGCCGGTCACTGAAAACGGCCGATGGTCGGATCTTTCGACTTTGCCCGCTGAAAGACCTATTGCGGACGACCCAATGCAGCTGTAGAGTCAATGTAGTTGCGTGTTGTTTTTGCAACTGTAACCCAACCGATTGTTGTTCGGTCGGAACTGAAAGGGAGGATTCAGGTTATGAACAACCCCATTAAGAGCGGCCATCTACGGACTTCGCTGCTTTGTGCGGTAACGGTCGCCCTGGCGGTAGCCAGCATGGTCGCCGTGTCCGGCGTGGCGACGGCAGCCTCGAGGTCGTCTCGGCCACTGGAGAAGGGCCTGAAGGCATTTGTGATCCCAAAGAACCTCGGCAACCCCTACTTCAACACGTCCGACAGCGTCAAGACCGGCGGAGCCCTCTTCGCCTTGAAGGCGTTGGGCGAGCACGGCACCGAGACCAGCGGGACCGCCGCGACACCCAGCTCGCAGATCCCCGCCATCCAAGGGGCGATCACCAAGGGTGCCAACATCCTGATCGTCTCGGCCACTGACCCGGCCGCGCTCTGCCCAACGCTCAAGGGAGCGATGGCCAGGGGAGTCACGGTCGTCACGTACGACTCTGACGCGCCCACGTGCCGGGACCTTTGGATCGAGCAGGCAGCCTCGAAGGACATCGGCGACATCGAGGTCGACATCATCGCCGCGGAGATGCACGACACCGGCCAGCTCGCCATCGTCTCGGCAGCCCCGACGGCGACCAACCAGAACGCCTGGATCGGTTACATGAAGACCGAGCTCAAGAAGTTCCCGCACATCAAGCTCGTCAAGACCGTCTACGGCATGGACGACACGGCCATCTCGACGCAAGTCACCGAGGGCCTGCTCACGTCGTACCCGAAGCTCGCGGGAATCATCTCGCCGACCACCGTCGGGGTAGCCGCAGCGGCAGCGGTGCTGGACACGGCCAAGTACCGGGGCATCGTCCATCTCACTGGCCTGGGCACACCCAACCAGATGAGGAAGTACGTCCTGGACGGGACCTGCCCGGAGTTTGCCCTCTGGAACCCGGCCTTCCTCGGCTACCTCGCCGCATACGCCGCAGTGAACTACGCCTCCGGTGTCATCACCAGCGCAGTGGGGCAGACCTTCAGCGCGGGCAAGCTGGGCAAGTACACGGTTGGACCTGACAAGACGATCCTTCTCGGAAAGCCGTTCGTCTTCAACAAGTCGAACATCGGTCAGTTCCACTTCTAGAAGAGCCCCGAAGGGCGCCGGCTCCGGCCGGTGCCCTTCGCCTCTCTGGAGCTTTCTTTCGTGCAACGGATCTGTTTCCACCTCCAGGTGAACCCGGACCGCCTCGATGAGTACAAGGAGCGACATCGCTCCGTGTGGCCGGAGATGCGCGAGGCGCTTCAGGCCGCCGGCTGGCAGAACTACTCCCTCTTCCTCGACGAGACCGGGCTTGTGACCGGCTACTTCGAATGCGAGGAGCTGGGCCAGGCCCAGCGGGCGATGGATGCGGCCCCGGTGAACGCACGCTGGCAGGCCGAGATGGCCGAGTTCTTCGTCGGGCTCGGCGGCGGGCCCCCCGACCGTGGCATCGTGCCCGTCCCGGAGATCTTCCACCTTGACTGACGGTTACCGGCGCCGGGCGCGTCCGCCCGCTATTCGATGAGGAGATGAAGAGATGACCAACCTATCTGCGGTTCGAGAGGTCCTGCGCCGTCAGCGGATCGAGACCCCTTCTTGGGCCTACGGCAACTCCGGCACGCGTTTCAAGGTGTTCGCCCAGCCCGGGGTGGCGCGCACCCCCTATGAGAAGATCGACGACGCGGCCCAGGTCCATCGCTTCACAGGCATCGCCCCGTCGGTGGCCATCCACATCCCTTGGGACCGGGTTGACGACTACGGCGACTTGGCCGCCCATGCCCGAAGAGTCGGGCTCGAGATCGGTGCCGTCAACCCAAACGTGTTCCAAGAACCCGAGTACAAGCTGGGCAGCGTCTGCAGCCCGGACCCGGCGGTTCGCCGGCTCGCGCTCGGGCACCTGCTGGAGTGCATCGGGGTGGCACAGGCGACCGGCTCGACGATCCTGAGCTTGTGGTTTGCCGACGGCACCAACTACCCGGGCCAGGACAGCTTCGCCAGACGCCAGGACTGTCTGGCCGAAGCCCTCGCCGAGGTGTACGCGGCCCTGCCCTCGGGGATGCGGATGCTGCTCGAGTACAAGTTCTTCGAGCCGGCTTTCTACTCCACCGATGTGCCCGACTGGGGCACCTCCTTCGCCCACTGCATCCGGCTCGGCGAGCGGGCGCAGGTGCTGGTCGACACCGGCCATCACGCTCCGGGCACCAATATCGAGTTCATCGTGGCAGTGCTGCTCCGCGCCGGGAAGCTGGGAGGCTTCCACTTCAACAGTCGCTTCTACGCCGACGACGACCTCATGGTGGGCGCAGCGGATCCGTTCCAGCTCTTCCGGATCATGAACGAGATCGTCGCTGCGCAGGCTCTCGATCCGGGCGCAGGCGTGGCTTTCATGCTCGACCAGTGTCACAACCTCGAGCCGAAGATTCCTGCCGAGATCCGCTCGGTGATGAACGTGCAGGAGGCGACGGCCAAGGCGCTGCTCGTCGATCGGGACACGCTTCGGGAATGTCAGGAGTCCGGTGACGTGCTGGGCGCGCACGCAGTCCTGATGGACGCGTACAACACCGATGTACGCCCGCTGCTGGCCGAGGTGCGCCAGGAGATGGATCTGGACCCTGATCCGCTCGCTGCCTACGCGCGATCCGGCTACGCGGAACGAATCACGGAGCTCAGAGCCGGGGGTGCTCAGGCGGGATGGAGCGCCTGAGGAAAGAGGATGGTGGCCAGTCCTGACGTCCAGGCGCTGCCCGACCACTCCTGTCGGCTCGGGCGCCCGCGCGCCTCGGTCGACATCGACCCGAGGCAGGCGCGAGAGTACGAGATCGTGGCGCTCTTCGACGGTGGCCGCTTCGGCTTGGGTGGAGCGACCGCGGCGGTCGATATCGCCGCTCACGCGGCCCATCGGCACAGCATCGCCTGCATCCTTGGTGGGCACGACCTGACGATCTTGGACCGCACCTCGCCGAAGCCGCCGCATTCCTCGCGAGCGAGCGCAGCCCGAGCCCGACCGGCAACGTGCTCCACGCCGATGGCAGCGTGACCGCCGCCTGCACGCGCCAGATGTCACCGACAACCCACCACGTCGCCGTCGATCTCGGCGCTTCAAGCGGCCGAGCGGTCCTCGGCGTCGTGCGGGACCAGAAGCTTCATTTGGAGGAGATGGCGCGGTTCAGGAATGGGCCCGTAACCGTTGACGGGATGCTGCACTGGGACGTCCTCGGGCTTTACCGCTCCATCCTCGACGGTTTGCGAAAAGCCGGGAGGCACGTCGGCAGGTTGGACTCGGTCGGCATCGACAGTTGGGGCGTCGACTTCGGGCTCCTCGATCGCGACGGGCGGCTTTTCGGCAACCCCGTCCACTACCGGGACCGGCGCACGGACGGCATCATCGACCTCGTCTTACGCCGGATCCCCGCGGCCGAGCTCTACCGGCGCACCGGCATCCAGGTGCTGCCGTTCAACACCTTGAACCAGCTTGTCGCAGCCGCAGGCACGGCCCAGCTCGAGGCGGCCGCCACTCTGCTCCTGATGCCCGACCTCTTCGGATACTGGCTCACCGGTCAGGTGGGTGCCGAGGTGACGAACGCCTCGACGACCCAGCTCCTGTCGGTCGTGAGTGGAGACTGGGATGCCGATCTGATGGCCGAGCTCGGCATCCGCCGTGAGCTCTTCCCCGCCCTCCGCCACCCCGGCGACCCGGCCGGCGAGCTCCTCCCCGAGGTATTGCGCGAGACCGCACTTGATGGCCCGGTCCGCCTCACAACCGTGGGCTCGCACGACACGGCGTCTGCCGTCGTCGCGGTTCCGGCCACGTCCGCGCACTTCGCGTTCATCGCCTCGGGAACGTGGTCGCTGGTCGGCCTCGAACTGGAGCAGCCCGTGCTCACCGACGCGAGCCGCCGTGCCAACTTCACCAACGAGCGCGGGGTCGACGGCACGGTCCGCTACCTGCGAAACGTCATGGGCCTCTGGCTCCTGCAGGAGTGCGTCAGGGCCTTCGAGGGCGGCGGCGAGTCGGTCGGTCTTTCACGTCTGATCGCCGAGGCGGCCCGGCTGCCCGGGTTGCGGTCGCTGATCGACGTCGACGATCCCGCGTTCCTGCCACCCGGCGACATGCCCCGCCGGATTGTCAGCGCCTGCGCTCAGAGCGGCGAGCCACTGCCCGAGACGCCCGCCGCGCTCGTCCGCTGCATCCTTGACAGCCTGGCCCTCGCCCACCGGCGCACGATCGAAGAGGCCCGGTCCTTGACCGGACAGGACATCGACGTGGTGCACCTGGTCGGTGGCGGCTCTCACAACCAGTTGCTCTGCCAGCTCACCGCCGACGCCCTTGGCCTGCCGGTCGTGGCCGGCCCGGCGGAGGCGACCACCCTGGGGAACCTGTTGGTGCAAGCTCGCGCCCACGGTGCCATTGCGGGCGGGCTCACCGAGATGCGAGCGGTCGTCCGCGCCCACAGCGACTGCGCGATCTACCAGCCGTCGGGCGCTGAGGACAGTTGGCGCCGCGCGGAGGCCCGGGTCGCCCCGCGACCGGCCGCGGAGAGTCGACAATGAGGATCGCACCGGTGCTCACCGGGGCCAAGGCAAGCTGTGTCGATGGTGCGTGCACGTTCGAGGCGGTCCCTTGCCGCGACCAGCCTTCGCCCCAGTTTCGTCCAGAATTCCAGGTGACTCGGGCGCTCGAGGAGCCGAGACCCGCCATGTCGCAAGGCCCCATGCCCGCCGCGCAGCCACCTCGGACCGCGACCGTCATGACGGGCGGCGCAGAGTTTCCCGGTGCTCTCGAGCTGCTGCGCGGGCTTCCCGAGCTCACCTTTGAGAGACTCCCCGGGATCCCCGCGCCCACGGCCGGAGTGGCCAAGGACGCGCCTGAGCAGGACAGAGCGGAGGGGGGCGACCTCGCGCGGCGCACGCAGCCGAGGGCCAACGTTCACGTTCACCTGCCGCCCAACTTCTCGGCGTTCGAGACCGTCGAGCAGGCGGTCGACCTGGCCGCCGACGCAGGGCTGGAAGTCCTGGGAGCGAACAACTACTACGACTTCGACGTCTACGCACGGTTTGCGCACTCCGCGCACGCGCACGGCATCTTCCCTCTTTTCGGGGTGGAGATCATCAGCCTTGTGGGAGAGCTGCAGGCCGCCGGAGTGAAGGTCAACGATCCCGACAACCCGGGGCGCATGTACTTGTGCGGCAAGGGGATCACCGGCTTCGCCCCCATGGCGGCCGAGGCGCAGCGGCTCGTGCAGCAGATCCGCGACGCAGACAGCGCCCGCATGACAGCGATGGTCCAACGAGTGAGCGCGCTGCTGGAGAGCCACGGCGTCCGCACGACTGTCACCGCCTCATCGATTCGTTCGACGCTGGCGCGCCGGTACGCGGTTCCACCCACCTCGGTGTACCTGCAGGAACGCCACGTCGCCCAGGCGTTCCAGGAGGCGCTGTTCGCCGATGTCGGGGCTGGAGAGCGGTCGGGCACACTGCGGCGAGTGCTCGGTGTGGAGTGCGCGGCACCCGACGACCCGGTGACGGTTCAGAACCAGATCCGCTCGCTGCTGATGAAGGCGGGCAGACCCGCCTACGTCGAGGACTCCTGCCTTGACGCCGACACCGCGTACGCCCTGGTTCTCGCTCTGGGCGGCGTGCCGTGCTACCCGGTCCTCGCCGATGGGGCCTCACCCGTGTGCCTGTTCGAGGCCTCGGTCGACGAGCTCGTCTCTTCGCTGGTCGCGCGAAAGATCTGGTGCGCAGAGATCATCCCCAGCCGCAACGCCACCACCACCGTGGACCGCTACGCGACTGCACTGCGTCGCGCCGGGATCATCGTGCTGGGCGGCACCGAGCACAACACGCTTGAGCTGGCCCCGATGACGCCGGAGTGCAGGGGCCGCGTGCCCCTCTCCGCGCGTGTCGCGGAGCTGTTCTGGGAGGGAGCGTGCGTCGTGGCGGCGCACCAGTACTTGTCGGCGGGCGAACGGACAGGTTACGTGGACGCACAGGGTAACCTGAGCCCGGGCTTCGCGACGCAGGAACAGCGAATCGATGCCCTGGCACGTCTGGGCTCGATGGTCATCGAGGCGTTCCGCCGACCGGACGGAGACAGGAGTGCCGCAATGGCGCCAACCAGCACTGCAGGATCAGCGAGGACCAGGCAGCCGTGACGACCCCCGCACTGCCATGGCCGTCGTTCGATGCAACGGCGAGCCCGCTCGAGCACCTCCTCGACCTGTCCCACTACTACGGCTCCAACCCGGAATTCGTGCTGGCCGGCGGGGGCAACACATCGGTGAAGCTGGGTGACCACCTGCTTGTCAAGGCCAGCGGCTACGCGCTCGCGACGATCGGCCCGGAGGGCATCGTCGAGCTGGATCGAACTGCGCTGCAGACGCTGCTGGAGAGCACGCTCAGCACCGACCCCAAGCAGCGAGAGGAGCAGTTCAAGGCGGCGGTGCTCGCAGCCCGAGTAGAGCCGGAGAAGGGTCGGCGTCCCTCGGTCGAGGCAGTGCTGCACCACCTGATCCCCGGCCGCTACGTCGTGCACACGCACCCGACGCTGGTCAACGCTTTCGGCTGCTCGCGCGACGGCCGTGCGATCCTCAAGCGTGAGCTGGGTGACCAGGTGCTGTGGATCGACGCCGTCGACCCCGGGTTCCTGCTCGCCAAGACGCTGGAACGCGCCCTCGGCGATTACCGGGCCAGAACGGGCCGGGAGGGCCCGGAGGCGATAATCATGGCCAACCACGGCCTGGTTGTCAGCGGCGAAGTTCCTGACGAGATCCGAGCCCGCACCGACTGGTTGTTCCAGGAGCTGGCGCGCGTGCTGGAGCCGACCAGGTCCACGGAACCCTTCGGCATGGTCGCCACCGTTGCTGCGAGCCGATCACGCGAGCTGGTCAACACGATCGCTCCGACACTGCGCGTGCTGCTGAGCCCGGGCGAGGCCCTGAAGGTTGTCACGCTGGACGATTCACCTTCGACGATGCGCCTGGCCGGCGGGAGCGACGGACAGGCGCTGACGGCGCGGGGCCCGCTCTTCCCCGACCAGATCGTCTACTCCAGGTCCTTCCCGTTGTGGTTCGAGGACGCGGCCCGCCATGACCCGGTGGAGCGTCTGACGTACGCCGTCGCGGAGTATCGGCGCCAGCACGAGGTGCTGCCCAACGTGGTGCTGGTCAAAGGACTGGGGCTGTTCGCCGCTGGCGACACCTGGTCGGCGGCCGACGCAGTGCGCCAGGTCTACAAGGACGCGATCGAGGTCATGGCGGGCGCTGCAGGACTGGGCGGGGTCGAGTGCCTCGGCGACGAGCTGCGACGGTTCATCGAGGACTGGGAGGTCGAGTCCTATCGACGGCAGGTGGCGTCCTCCGGCAACCGTGCCGGGCGCGTCGCGGGCAAGGTGGCACTTGTGACCGGCGCGGCGCAGGGCTTCGGTCTGCAGATAGCGCAGGACCTCGTTGCCGAGGGTGCCCATGTCGCGATGGCGGACGTCAACGACGCCGGCGCGCAGGCGGCGGCGGACGCCCTGTCCCAGGAGTGGGGCGAGGGACGCGCGATCGGCCTGCATGTCGACGTCGCCGACGCGGCGTCGGTCGACGAGATGATCCACCAGGTCGTGCGCGCCTACGGCGGCTTGGACCTGCTCGTCTCCAACGCCGGCGTGCTCAGGGCCGCCAGTGTCAAGACCCAGACCGAGCGCGACTTCGACCTGTCCACCGCGGTGAACTACAAGGGTTACTTCCTTTGCGTGCAGAAGGCGGTGCCGGTGATGGCGATCCCGCGCCGCGTGCGTCCCGACCACTGGAGCGACATCATCCAGATCAACTCGAAATCCGGCCTGACCGGATCGGAGAAGAACTTCGCCTATGCGGGCAGCAAGTTCGGCGGAGTCGGCCTGACCCAGTCCTTCGCCCTCGAGCTCGTCGGCGACGGGATCAAGGTGAACTCCGTCTGCCCGGGCAACTTGTTGGACGGACCCTTGTGGTTGGACCCGCAGACCGGGCTGTTCGTTCAGTACCTCAAAGCCGGGAAGGTCCCCGGCGCCCAGACACTGGACGATGTGAAGAGGTACTACACGAGCAAAGTACCCATGCAGCGTGGGTGCACGACGGCCGATGTCATGAAGGCCATCTACTACCTGGTCGAGCAGGAGTACGAGACCGGCCAGGCGCTCCCGGTGACCGGCGGCCAGGTGATGCTGCACTAATGTTGGCTATTGGGTGGTCGGGGCGATCGTCTGTGATCACATGCGCACACCGAGACGTCCGCCGAAGCGGCCCTCCTGTCATGCACGACCACGCCAGACGGACACGATGACACCAGACCGACACGACGCCGCTCTCCCGGCCATCCAGTACGCGGTCCAGCTGATCGGACCCCGAGGTCTTGTGCTCAACCGCAGCAAGGACGTGCCACGCCCCGGCGCCCACCAGATCGTGGTCAAGGTCGAAGCCGTCGGCTTGTGCTTCTCCGACCTCAAGCTGCTGAACCAGTTCTCGGCCCACCCCCGCAAGGGGGAGATCGTGTCGGGCATCGCGCCTGAAGTGCTCGGGCAGATCTCGAGCTACGTGCCCGGCGAGCTGCCGACCGTACCGGGACACGAGGTGTCGTGTCGGATCGTGGCGGTGGGCAGGGAGGTCACCGGGCACAGGGTGGGCGAACGCTGCCTGGTGCAGACCGACTACCGCAATCTGCCCACCAAAGGCTCCAACGCCGCCTTCGGGTACAATTTCGAGGGCGGGCTCCAGGAGTACGTGCTGATGGACGAGCGTGTTGTCGTCGACGCCGGCACCGGTACTCGGTCGCTGATCGCCGTGTCCGAGGAGCCCAGCGCGTCGGCCGTGGCGTTGGTGGAGCCGTGGGCGTGCGTCGAGAGCTCCTACTCCACGACAAACCGGCGCAAGCTGGCCCCGGGCGGACGGCTGCTGGTGGTCGTCGAGGACGGGCACTCCGTGATGGGCTTGGCCGAGGCGATGCAACCTGGTCAGGCGCCGGCCTCCGTGACCATCGTCGCAGCAGCCGGGGTCGACTGTGATTGGGCCGGTCCGGACGTGGTGGTGACGCGCGCGAGCGACGTGCACGACCTGGCCGACGCGGCCTTCGACGACGTTGTCTACTTCGGGGCATCCAAGCCGACGATCGACGCGCTGAACGACAAGCTCGCCGTGGGGGCCATCATCAACATCGTCCTGGCTGGCGCCACGATCGGGGAACCGGTGTCGGTTGGGGTTGGCCGGGTTCACTATGAGGCGACGCGCTGGGTCGGAACCGCCGGATGCTCGGCCGAGGAGTCCTACGCGACGATCCCCCTCTCCGGCGAGCTGCGACCAGGCGACCGCGTGCTGGCCGTGGGCGCGGCCGGGCCAATGGGGCAAATGCACGTGTTTCGCAGCCTGTCCGCAGGCGTGGATAGGCTCACCGTGGTGGGCACCGACCTCGACGACGCACGTCTGGAGTCGTTGCGAGCCAAGGCCGAACCGCTCGCACAGGCCAACGGCGTGAGCCTGAGGCTGCTGAACCCGAGCACCGAGCCGGTGGCCGGCACCTTCAGCTACCACCTGATTCTCGTGCCGGTGCCGTCATTGGTCGCGGACGCGGTTCTCAGCAGCCGGGATCGGGGCCTGATCAACATCTTTGCGGGGATCGCGGTGGCGACCCGCCAGGAGATCGACCTGGATGCCTACATCGCACGCCGCTGCTACATGTTCGGAACCAGCGGCTCGGTCGTGAGGGACATGGAGGTGCTGTTGAACAAGATCGCGGCTGGCCAGCTGGACACCAACATGTCGCTCGACGCCATCTCCGGCATGGCGGGGGCAGAAGCTGGGTTGGCGGCGCTGCGGGACGGAATTATGGCCGGCAAGATCGTGATCTATCCCTCTCTGCACGAGGTTGGCCTGCTGTCACTCGCCGAGCTCGGCGGCGCCTTCCCGACCGTTGCGTCCAAGCTCGAGCACGGGCACTGGTGCGCGGAGGCGGAAAGAGAGCTGTTGAAGGTGGCTCGCTCACAGGCACCCGCGCTCGCGGACGACCAGCATGGCTGACAACACCCGCAGCGGACCGGCCAAGAGGCACTGAGCACGTGGCGACGCCGGTCGAGATGCCCAAGCTGGGCAACACCGTGGAGCAATGCCTGCTCGTGGCCTGGCACAAGCACAAGGGCGACACGGTTCGTGCGGGCGAGGTTCTGGCCGAGATGGAGACCGACAAGGCCACCTTCGATCTCACGGCGCCCACGGACGGGACCGTGCTCGAGCTGTTCTTCGACGACGGCGCGATGGTGCCGGTCTTCACCAACGTATGCGTCATCGGCGCGGTCGGGGAGGCGATCGAGGACTATCGGCCCCAGATGCCGGTTTCATCGGCCAAGGTTGGGGCGGCGGCCGCGAACGACGGC